>Ga0302326_10000214_pt1 | contig 168349 bp, 152 predicted proteins | sample Palsa_T0_3_FD_202264 | JGI IMG/M metagenome (GOLD analysis project Ga0302326, IMG submission 202264) | Peat permafrost microbial communities from Stordalen Mire near Abisko, Sweden - Palsa_T0_3 | ecosystem: Environmental > Terrestrial > Soil > Palsa > Peat permafrost | place: Sweden: Abisko...
AATCAGCTTCGTGCTCGGGCCTTGACGACGTGGTTGCACATCTACAACCATCACCGCGCCCACACCAGTCTCGGTCAGCTCCCACCCATCTCACGCCTCAACAACGTGTCTGGGCATTACATCTAGCCTTCGCCGCTGCTGAACGCCGGCTTGAACCATCCCTCCGGATGCGGTCCTGCGGCGAGCGCACGATCGAGCAGCGCATCGAGCCGCTCCCGTGTGTCCATCGTCTGAACCTCCGCTCGGAGCCGCGCGGCGCCCGCGCATCCGCGAATCGTCCAGGCCACGTACTTGCGGCCGATGCGCAGCGCTCGCGTCTCGCCGTGATACGCGCAGAGCATGTCGAGGTGGCGTCGTGCCAGAGCGATGCGCTCCGGGAAGTCCAGGTCCGGCAGCATCGCGCCGGTCGCGAGGCGGTGGACCGCCTGCCGGACGAGCCAGAAGTTGCCGAGCATGCCCCGGGCGATCACGACCCCGTCGACCATTCCCGACTCGATCCGCTGTGCCAGGGTCTCGACATCCTCGACGTCGCCGCTGCCGAAGACGGGCAGGTCGACCGCCTCCTTGACCCGTGCGATCTCCACCCAGTCGGCGGTTCCCTCGTACTTCTGGCAGCGGGTCCGGCCGTGGACCGTGACCGCGGCGGCACCGGCGTCAGCGAGGGCGCGAGCCAGTTCCGGGGCGTTGATCGAAGAGGAGTCCCAGCCGAGACGCATCTTCACCGTGACGGGAACGCGTACGGCTGCCACCATCGCCGATACCACTCGGGCCGTTGCCGTCACATCGCGGGCGAGCGCGGCGCCACTCCCACGGCTCACCACCTTGGAGACGGGGCAGCCGAGATTGACGTCGACGAGCACCGCCCCGCGCTCGACACAGACCACCGCCGCCTCGGCCATCACGGCGGGATCACAGCCGACGAGCTGCGCCGCGACCGGGGACACCTGCTCGGGGAAGTCGAGAAGATGCAGTGCCGCATCGGTGCTTCGCACGACGGCCTCGGCTGCCACCATCTCCGTCGAGACCAGTCCGGCGCCGAACTCACGGCAGAGGGCTCGGCACGGCGCGTCGGTGATCCCGACCATGGGTGCCACCAGCACCGGGGATGAGAGTTCGAGCCCGCCGACCTCGAGTGGCCGGAGAGCGGTCGCCGCGGGAGCCATCGCCCCATGGTACGGGGCGGGTCGGCTTGCCTCAGCGATTCTGCTCGTGGATCAGCCGGAGTCCGACGAGGGTCAACCGCTCGTCGACGATGTCGATCGCCGGGATCAGTTTCGCGAGCGAAGGCGCCAGGCCGCCGGTCGCGATCACCTTCGGCTCACCCTCCATCTCCTTGCGGAACCGGGCCACGAGCCCCTCGACCAGGCCGACGTAGCCGAACACGATCCCCGACTGCATGCTCCCCGTCGTCGAGTGCCCGATCGCCTCGGCGGGAGCGGTGAGCTCGACCCGTATCAGCATCGCGGCGTGGCTCACCAGGGCGTCGTGGCTGAGCTGGATGCCCGGCGCGATCGAACCGCCGAGGTAGTCACCCCTGGCGTCGATGGCGTCGAACGTGGTTGCCGTGCCAAAGTCGACGAGGATGGCCGGCCCCTTGTAGAGGTGATGCGCGGCGATGGCATTCGCGATCCGGTCGGCACCCACCCGCCTCGGGTCGTCGTACTGGATGCGGATACCGGTTCGCGTCCCGGGACCGACGACCATCGGCTGCAGGTCGAAAGAGGTGTGGGAAAGTTCATCGATGCTCCGCGCCAGCGTGGGAACCACGCTGCTCACCACCACGCCGGTCACCTGCACCGGCGCCAGGTCACGACGCCTCAGGAGCTCCACGATCGTCAGGCCGAGCTCATCGCCGGTGAACCGGTCGTCGGTATGGACCCGGAAGTCGGCGATCAGCTGGTCGCCGTCGAAGACCCCGACAACGATGTTGGTGTTTCCGACGTCGATCGCGAGCAGCATCGCGGCGAGTGTAGGCATCATCGCGAGGTGATCGCGCTCCTCGACATCGGCGGCACCAAGATCGCTGCATCCGCGGGGCGCGACGCCGCCATCGGGACGACCCGGCGGATTCCGACGCCGGTCGAGTCGCCGCTCGCGACGCTGCGCGGTCTTGTCGAAGGCGTGATGGGTGGCGTGCTGCCCGAGGCGATCGCGATCTCGGCGCCGGGCCCCTTCGACCGGGCGACAGGCGCGTTGCGCAACCCGCCCGGCATGCCCGCGTCGTGGCACGGCCTCGAGATGGCGCACCTGCTCAGTCAGCGCTTCGACTGCCCGGTCGTGGTCGAGAACGACGCGAATTGCGCCGCGCTCGCCGAGGCCCGGCTCGGCGCCGGAGCCGGACACCGCACGGTCGTGTACTGGACGATCTCCACCGGCATCGGCTGCGGGGTCGTCCGCGACGGCCGGATCGTCGTCGGCAGGCACGACACCGAGGGCGGTCACATGGTGCTCTGGCCGGCCTGGCTCGGCGGACCACCCTGCCATTGCGGTGGCGCGGGTTGCCTCGAGGCGCTGGCGAGCGGTCGGGCCATCACCCGGCGTTATGGCGTCGCCCCGGAGCAGCTCAGTGATCCGGACGCCTGGGCGGAGATCGGTCGATGGATCGGCCTCGCGATCGTCAACGTGACCGCCTTGCACGACCCGGACGTGGTGATCTTCGGCGGCGGGGTCTGCGCGAGCTGGAGCCGGTTCTCACCGGCACTGTTCGAGACGGTGCAGCGCTCCCTGCATCTGCAACCGCCGCCCGAGATCGCGCGGGGCACTCTCGGGGAGGAGCGATCGCTCCTCGGCGCGCTGCTCATCGCCGAGGACAACGGCGAGGATCCGGCGAGACTGCTGACGGCGCGGTAGGCTACGGCGCCGATGCCTCCGGTCCACATGGTGTGCGACAGCACCGCCGACCTCGACCCTGCGTTTCGCGCCGCCCACACGGTGCGAGTCGTCCCGCTCAAGGTCATCTTCGGCGATCAGACTTTCGATGACGGCGTCGACATGAGCGCCGAGGAGTTCTACAAGCGACTCGCTGCGCCCGGTCCATTCCCCCGCACGTCCCAGCCGACGCCGGCGGAGTTCGAGGCCGTCTTCCGGGAGCTGGGTGCGGACGGCGCCTCGATCGTCTGCACGACCATCTCCGCCGACCTGAGCGGCACGTATGCGTCGGCGACCCAGGCCCGCGCCGCGCTCCCGGACCTCGACATCCGCGTCATCGACACCCGCAGCGTTGCGGTCGGCCACTATGCCGCGGTCCGCGAGGCGGTCCGCGTCATCGAGTCCGGCGGCGACGCGGACACGGTCGAGGCCGCGGTCGCAACCGTGGGGAGCACCGACCGCGTCCTCTTCACCGTCGAGACCCTCGAGTTCCTGCGCCGCGGTGGGCGCATCGGCGGAGCGCGCGCGATGCTCGGCTCCATGCTCGACATCAAGCCGATCCTCGAGATCCGCGAAGGAGTCATCGAGCCGGTGGGGCGGGTTCGGACCTACCCGCGCGCGATCGATCGCGTCGTCGACGAGTGCACGCGAGCCGCGAAGGCGTGGGGTGGTGCGGAGCTCGTCATTGCCCATGCGGACCGGCCTCACATCGCCGCGGAGCTCGTCGAACGGATGCGTCCGCTGGTTTCCGGTGAGCCGTCGCTCACGGTCGTCGGCCCGGTCGTCGGCTGTCACAGCGGACCCGGCGCCATCGGCGTGGGCTTCCACAAGCCGATCGCCTGAGCGGGCCGCAGTTCAAATCGCGTCGGCCGCGTTAGGATTGCCGCTCAGGTTGAACGCGTGAGAGAAATCGCCACGATCAGCGCCACGGACGAGGTGACGACCACCTCCGCGGTGTACCTCGACGACGACGGCCGGAGAAGCCAGATCGTCCGCGCCGCGGCCGCCGTCCTCGGCCGCCAGGGCTACGCGGAGACGTCGCTCAAGGACGTCGCCCGTGAGGCGAAGGTCGCGCCCGGGCTCCTCCATTACTACTTCGAGTCCAAGGAGGAGCTCCTCCTCGAGGTGGTGACCGTGACCGAGCGCCAGATGGTCGCCAACTGGAAGGCGGTGGTCGAGGCGGTCGACGACCCGCTCGAACGCATCGTGACCGGGCTCGACCTCGCCGAGGCACGCTGCGCCGATCAGCCCGAGTTCTTCCGGCTGCTCCTCGATCTGTACACGGTCAGCCTGAGCAGCCCGGCGCTCCGAGCGCGGTGCGCCAGCCTCCGCACCCACCTCGTCGATGAGATCGAGATCGAGCTCCGGCAGGTGCTCGGACGTCTGCCGGCATATTCACTGGTCTCACCTCGCGAGCTGGCGAGCGCCGTGCTCAGCGCCATCGATGGGATCGCGCTCTCGAGCCTGGTGGTCCAGCAGGCGCCTGCCGCACCGTTCCATGCCTTGAAAGTACTCGTGCTCTCGCTGGTCGTCACCGCTTACGTGACCGCCGGCCAGGAACCACCGATCGCCCGCCTCGCGGAGATGCTCAGCCGCCACCCCTAATGCGCAGGCTGGGTAAGGACTCCGGAAGAGGCGGGTCATCGGTGCCACAGCGAACGTGGGAACGCCCGAACCGAAGCTGAGCATGGCCTCGGAGCGGGAGGGGTGACACGCACCGCGGCGAATACGCAAAGCTGAGCGTGGACTCCGGAACGGGAGGGGTCACCTGTGCCACAGCGAATTTGGCGGCGCCCGAGCGAGCGCGACAATCTGCTTGCGCGAACGAGGGCGCCGACAAGCTGAGCACTGGCGCAGGTGACCCCTCCCGTTCCGCGACGCAGGCCGTCCTCGATGGGCTGACAAATTCGCTGTGGCGCGGGTCACCCCTCCCCCTCCGAGGCCATGCTCAGTTCAGCTCGGGCGCTGACAAATTCGCTGTGGCGCCGGTGACCCCTCCCGTTCCGCGGCGCGGATTTCTCAGCCTGCTCCGACGGGCAGCGGCGGCAGGATCGCGACGGTGGCGCCGATTGGACCCGGTTCCTCGCCCTCGGCACGGCCCCAGAAACGGGAGAACCGGCCGTCGTAGCCGACCGCCAGGCCACCGTGGAACGAGATCGGTTCGTCATCCCAATGGGGCGTGTGGCCGTGGACGACCCTTCGGACGCCGAAGTGCGCCAGGTAGCGCTGCAACCGGGCCGCGTCGTCGAATGCGTGGCGGCCGATCGTGTAGCGGAGCGACCGAGAGGCTCCCTCACTCGTGGCGAGCCAGGCATGCGCTGCGGCGTTGACCTCGTCGATGGTGTCGCCGATCTCCGCGTAGCGGTCGTCGTCGGTGTGCTGGGCAAGGGTGCCGTCCTCCAGCTCGAGGACGAACGGGAGCGCTCGCAGCCACGCCTCCAGGTCCGCGTCCGCGGTGACGGCGTGGAGGTCGGCCCAGTCGCCACGCCGGCTGAGCCAGAGATCCTCGATGCTGAGCCCGTCGCGAGTGCGAAAGGCACCGAGCTGGTCGCCGCCCCGGGAACGCTCGACCATGACCAGCAGGAAGAGATCGTGGTTGCCGAGCACGGCGCGGGCGTTGCGGCGCGTCATGGCCAGCCGCGCCGCTGCCGCGCCGCCGCCTGCGCCAGGCTGGCCACCCTGGAAGAAATCGCCGAGAAAGACCGTGTCGACCTCGTCTTCCGGAAAGGGCTCGAGCGCTTCCCGGAGGCGGTCGACGTCACCCTGGACGTCGCCGACGATCAGGGTGGGTCTGCGCACGACCTCAGGATACGAGCGCCGGCCGGATCATCCGCCCGCGGCGGCGCGGCGGGTGCGCGCGACGAGTGTCCGCCCCCGGGTGAGCTGCCGGCTCACCGACCTGGGTCCGGGGCCGCCGGGAACATCGCGGCGGCGGAGCGCCGCATCGGGATCGAAGAGATCGACGACGCGCTGATCGAAGTGGCGCGAGGCGGCCTGCCACTCGTCGATGCTGAGGTCGGCGAGCGTGCGTCCGGCGCTGAGGGTCTGCGCCACCAGCCCTCCGACGATCGTGTGCGCCTCACGGAAGGGCACGCCGTTGGCGACGAGGTGCTCGGCGATGTCGGTGGCCACGAGCGCCGGGTCGGTGGCGGCGCGGCGCATCGCGTCGACATCGAAGTGCACGACCGTGATCACCTCGGTGAGCATCCGCAGCGTGGCCGCAGTGGTGTCGACCGCGTCGAAGAGCGGCTCCTTGTCCTCCTGGAGATCGCGGTTGTACGTCAGTGGCAAACCCTTGAGGACGGTGAGCAGGGCGACGACATCGCCGATCACCCGCCCGCTCCGGCCGCGCGCGAGCTCGGCGACGTCGGCGTTCTTCTTCTGCGGCATCAGCGACGAGCCCGTTGCGTGGCTGTCGGGGAGGGCGGCAAAGCCGAACTCCGCGCTCGACCAGAGCACCAGCTCCTCGCCGAGGCGCGAGCAATGGACCATCGTGAGCGCGCACGCAGCGGTGATCTCGACGGCGAAATCCCGGTCTGCGACCGCGTCCATGCTGTTGGAAGCGATGCGTCCGAAGCCGAGCTCGTGGGCGACCCGGTCGCGATCGAGCGGCAGCGTGGAGCCCGCGAGAGCTCCGCTCCCGAGCGGTAGCTCGTCGCAGGCGACGCGCGCCGCGCCGAGACGGAGTGCGTCGCGAGCGAACATCTCGACGTATGCGAGCAGGTGGTGCGCGAGCGACACCACCTGCGCGCGCTGCAGATGCGTGTAGCCGGGCATCGGCGCCTTCCGATGCTCTGCCGCACGCGTCACCAACGCGTCCTGGAGACCGGCAAGCGCGATGAGCAGATCCGTGCAGGCGCGCCGTGCCCACATGCGCAGATCGGTGGCGACCTGGTCGTTGCGGCTGCGCCCGGTGTGCAGCATCCCCGCGACCGGTCCCGCGAGCTCGAACAGCCGGCGCTCGACCGCGGTGTGAATGTCCTCGTCTCCCGGCGCAACCGTGAATGCTCCGGATGCAAGCTCAGCCGCGATGGCGCGCAGGCCGACGTCGAGAGCACGGTGCTGTGCCGGCGTCAGCACGCCGATGCTGCGCAGCATGCGTGCGTGAGCTCGTGAGCCGGCGATGTCGTCGGCGCCGAGACGTCGGTCGACAGCGAGGCTCGATGTGTAGCGCTCGACGCGCTCGGAGGTCGGCGCGCCCAGACGACCGGCCCACACCTTGGTTGCGCGCGCGCCACCGCGCGCCCGCTGATCAGGCACGTCGCTGCGTGCGCCGCTCGACGTGGAGTGGCGCCGTATCCTCGAGCGCTCCCTGCACGCGTGTCTGGGTACGCAGCGGCAGGCCGAACAGCTCGATGAACCCGCGCGCCGCCGCATGGTCGAAGGTGTCGCCCTCGCGGTCGTAGGTCGCGAGGTTGTTGCTGTACAGCGAACGATCCGCGCGCCTGCCGACAACCTGTGCGGCGCCACCCTGCAGACGCATCCGAACCGTGCCGGTCACGTGCACCTGCGTCTCCTGGACAAAGGCATCAAGCGCCGTGCGCAGCGCCGAGAACCACAGGCCGTCGTACACGAGCCGGGCCCATTCATCGGCGACGATGCGCTGGAATCGCGCGACGTCGCGGGTGATCGTCAGGCTCTCGAGCGCGTGGTGCGCCGCGTGCAGCGTCACCGCCGCCGGCGCCTCGTAGACCTCGCGGGACTTGATGCCGACCAGGCGGTTCTCCACATGGTCGATCCGACCGATGCCCCGCGCACCGGCCGTCATGTTGAGCTCGGCGACGAGACGATCACCGTCGAGCCTGCGCCCGTCGAGCGAGACCGGGGCCCCGCGCTCGAAACCGATCTCCACGACCACCCCGGGGGCGTGCTGGTGCGCAGTCCACTCGTACACATCGTCGGGGGGTTCGATCCAGGGATCCTCGAGCACGCCGGTCTCGATGCTTCGGCCCCAGAGGTTGGCGTCGATCGAGTACGGCGATGTCTTGGTGACCGGCACCTCGATGCCGTGTTCGGCGGCGTACTCGAACTCCTGTGGACGCCCCATGTCCCAGTCACGGACCGGCGCGACCACGCGCAACTCCGGTGCGAGCGCACCCACGGCGACGTCGAAACGAACCTGGTCGTTGCCCTTGCCGGTGCAGCCGTGCGCGACCGCACTGGCGCCCTCCTCGCGGGCGACGTCGACGAGCAGCTTGGCGATGAGCGGGCGTGCCAGCGCAGTCGCGAGCGGATAGACGCCCTCGTAGAGCGCGCCCGCCGCGAGCGTGGGGAAGCAGAACGCATCCACGAAGACCCGCCGGGCATCGGCGACGTGGGCGCTCAACGCGCCGGTGCGCAGCGCACGCGTGGCGACCGCGTCCACATCCTTCGACTCACCGAGATCCGCGGTGAGCGTGATCACGTCGTAGCCCAGCTCCTCCTGGAGCCAGCGGATCGCCACCGACGTGTCGAGGCCGCCGCTGTAGGCGAGCACGCAGCGTTCACGCGTGCTCACCCCTCCTCCTCGGACATCGCGTTGAGACGCAGCAGCAACCGTTGCGCAGCGGGTCGCGAACGTGCAATCACGAGCACCGTGTCGTCGCCGGCGATGGTCCCGGCGACCTCCTCGAACCTGGAGCCGTCAAGCGCACCGCCGACCAGCGGAGCGCATCCCGGTGCGGTGTGCACGATGCCGAGCAGATCGACGAACTCGATCGCCTGGACGTGCTCGCGCAGCGCGTTGCGCAGGCGCTGCATGGTCTGCTCGGCATCGAGCTCGGCGACCGGGGCCATGTAGCGCGGGCCGGCGTCATCGTGGACCCGGAGCAGACCGAGCTCGCGAATATCGCGGCTCACGGTTGCCTGCGTGACGGGAAAGCGTCTCCGGTGCAGTTCCGCCACGAGATCCTCCTGGGTGCGGATGACACCACCTCGAACCACCGCGAGGATGGCGCGGTGGCGCGCGGGCTTCGCCGCCGGACCCACGACGCGCGCGGGGCTGGCGCTCATCCGCCGCTCTCGGATGCCGCGACGGCATCGAACGCCGTGCTCAGCCGCTGCACCGCCTGGTCCACCTCATGACGGGTGATGATCAGCGGCGGCACGAGACGGAGCGTGCGATCGCCGATCGCGTTGACGATGAGCCCTGCCTCCAGGGCCGCAGCGGCGACATCGCGCGCGACGTCGCGATCGAGCGCGACACCGAGCATCAGACCGCGGCCGCGGATGCCGGCAATCGGTGCACCACGATCCGCGAGCGCGCTCACGGACTCGGCGAGATAGTCGCCAATCTCGGCCGCGTGCTCGACGAGGCCCGCGCTCGTGATCGCGCGCATCACCGCGACCGCGGCCGCGCACGCAAGCGGTCCGCCGCCGAACGTGGAACCGTGGTCGCCGGGTTCAAAGACGTCCGCGCGCGGCGCGGCCAGGATGGCGCCGATGGGAACACCGCCGCCGAGCCCCTTGGCGATCGTCATCACGTCGGGCGCAGCGTCCTCGTGCTGGTACGCCCACCAGCGCCCGGTGCGTCCCATGCCCGTCTGGACCTCGTCGAGGATGAGCAGAACGTTGCGCTCGTCGCACAGCGTGCGGATCGCGGCGAGCCGGCCCGGTGCGAGCGGGATGATGCCGCTCTCTCCCTCGATCGGCTCGAGCATCACGGCACAGGTGGCGCTGTCGATGGCCTGCTCGAGTGCATCGAGGTCGTCGTAGGGGACGTGCACGAATCCCTTGGGGAGTGGCTCGAACGGCTTGCGGTAGCGCGGGTTCGCCGTTGCCGCAAGCGCTCCCATCGTCCGTCCGTGGAAGGCACCCTGCGCGCAGACGATGACGTGCGCACCGTCGCGATGGAGCGTGCCCCATTTGCGCGCGAGCTTGATCGCGCCCTCGTTCGCCTCGGCGCCGCTGTTGCAGAAGAAGACTCTCGAGGGGAAGGCCGACTCGATCAAGAGCTCGGCGAGCTCCAGCTGCGGTGCCGTGTAATAGAGATTGCTGGTATGCATCAGCGTGCCCGCCTGATCCGCGATCGCCTGGTGCAGGGCCGGATGATTGTGGCCGAGCACATTCACCGCGATGCCGGCGACGAGATCCAGGTATTCGCGTCCATCCTCGCCGGTGACCCAGACACCGTGGCCGCTGCGCAGCGCGAGCGGCTGTCGCTGATATGTATCCATGAGCGCAGCCTTGGCTCGCTCCGCGAGCGTTGCCGGACCGGGCGTCGCTTTCCAGGTCACGGCGACGCGGTCTCGGTGAGCATGGTGCCGACACCGCGCTCGGTGAGCAGTTCGAGCAGGAGCGCATGTGGCACGCGCGCATCGATGATGTGGGTCGCACATCCGCCGTCGGTCGCCCGGATCGCCGCCTCGACCTTCGGAATCATGCCGTCGCGGATGACGCCGTTGGCGAGCAGCTCGCGTGCCCGCACCGCGTCGAGCTTGCTGATCAGCGTGCCGTCAGCGTCGAGAACGCCTTCGACATCCGTCATGAGGATGAGCTTGCTGGCGTGCAGCGCCACCGCGACCTCGGCGGCAACGGTGTCCGCGTTCACGTTGTACGCCTGGCCATCGTAGCCGAGACCGATCGACGCCATCACCGGGATGCGCCCCTGGTCGAGGATCGCCATGAGCGGCTCACCGTTGACCTGCGCGACCTCACCGACAAAACCGAGGTCGGCGCCGCCGGGGTCGGTGCGCGGCCGGACCAGCAACGTGGGCCCGTCCTCACCGGAGAGTCCGATTGCCCCGGCGCCGAGTGTATGGATGCGCGCGACGATGTCGGGACCGACCTTACCGGTCAGCACCATCTTCGCGATCTCCATCGTCGGCGCATCAGTGACCCGCAGTCCGTTGATGAACCTCGTCTCGATGCCCATGCGTTCCTGCCACGCGCTGATCTCCGACCCACCACCATGGACGATGACCGGTCGCATCCCGACGAAGCGCAGGAGCACGACATCCTCGAGGAGCGCATCAAGGTCGGCCGCGGCACTCGCGGCGCCACCGACCTTGATGACCAGGATGTGACCCGAGAAACGCTTGATGTACGGCAGTGCCTCGATGAGCACCTCGGCGCGCTGGATCCGTTCGTCGATGGTCTCTTCAGGCATGGTGCATTGGTGGTTGCTCCGTGTCAGGTTGTGTAGTCGGCATTGATGCGAACGTAGTCCGCGGAGAGGTCGCATCCCCACGCGTGGCCCGCGCCATCGCCCGCGCCGAGATCGATGTCGATGTCGAGGCGCGGTTGCGAGAGCGCGACGCGAATGCGCTCGACGTCGACGGGCTCCGGCGCGCCCCGGTTGAACACGACGAGCCCGCCGATGGCGACGCGGCAGCGATCGAGGGTGAACGTGGCGCCGCTGCGGCCGAGCGCCGCGACGATCCGTCCCCAGTTGGGATCGCCTCCGTGGATCGCCGTCTTGACGAGCGGGCTTGCGGCGACGATCCGCGCCGCGACGCGCGCCTGCTCCGGGTCGGCGGCGCCGCTCACCGCGACGCGGAAATGCCGGGTGGCCCCCTCGGCGTCAGCGACGAGCTGCTCGGCGAGCGAGTCGCACACCTCGAGGAGTGCGGCTTCAAAAGCGTCTGCCGCGCTCGTCCCTCCGAGGAAGATCTCGCCACCGGCCGCGCCGTTGGCGAGCAGGATGCAGGAGTCGTTGGTCGATGTATCGCCGTCGACCGTGACGCAGTTGAAGGTGCTGTCGGCCACGCGTGACAGCGCCGGTTGGAGCACGGCCGACTCGATCGGCGCATCCGTCGTGATGAAGGCAAGCAGCGTGGCCATATCGGGGTGGAGCATGCCGGCGCCCTTCGCGGTGCCGCCGACGGTGTACGTCACCGGCCCGACAGTGAATGTGGCCTCGGCAACCTTGGCGACCGTATCGGTGGTCATGATCGCGCGCGCGACATCGCCGCCCGCGGCCGGTGACATGGAGAGTGCCGCGGCGCGGATGCCGCGCACGACACGGTCCATCGGCATCGGCCGCCCGATGACACCGGTGCTGCACACGAGCACATCGCTGGGGTCGAGATCGAGCGCGTCACCGGCAGTCGTGCACATGACCAGGGCATCGCGAAACCCCTGCGCACCCGTGCACGCGTTGGCGTTGCCGGCGTTGACGACAACCGCGGAGATGGGTGTGCCGCGGCGCAGCGTGAGCTGCGAGATCACGACCGGCGCTGCCTTGACCGTGTTGCGTGTGAAGACTCCCGCTGCGGCTGCAGGCGTATCGGAACGGATCACCGCAAGGTCGGTGCGCGTCTCATCACCGTCGCCGCGGATCCCCGCCGCCGCAACGCCACCTCGGAAACCGAGCGGCGCGCACACACCGGCGCGAGCCCGCTCCGCCACGGGCGCGCTCATGGCCACAGGGCGCGGGACTCCAGCCCGGCCGTCTCGTCGAATCCGAATCGGATGTTCATGGCGTGCACCGCCTGTCCCCCGCCCCCCTTGCCGAGATTGTCGATCGCCACGGTGACAACCGCCATGCCGTCCTGCCAGCCGGCATGGATCGCCGCGCGGTTGGTGCCGGTGACGGTCTTGGTGGCCGGCGGCGTGTGCGCGTGCTCGAGAAACGGGCTCGTGGCGCAGAACGACTCGTACACGTCGTGGAACTGCCCCTCGGTCACACTCGGCCTCGGGCGCAGGTACGCGGTGGCCAGAATGCCGCGCGTCATCGGAATCAGATGCGGGACGAACGTGAGCTGAACGTCGCCGCCTGCCGCGTCGCGCAACTGCTCGAGCATCTCCGACTTGTGGCGGTGCCCCGAGACCCCGTACGCGTGCACCGACTCGTTCACCTCCGAGAAGAGATTGGCAATCCTCGCCTCGCGGCCCGCGCCACTGACCCCGCTTTTGGCGTCGACGATGATGTCGGGCTCGATCAACCCGGCGCGAAGCGCCGGCACGCAGGCGAGCAACGCGGCGGTCGGATAGCAGCCCGGCACCGAGATGAGATCGGCGCCCGTCAAACGCTCGCGCTGGAGCTCGACCATTGCATAGACGGATTCACCGAGCAGGTCCGGAGACGGATGCTCGACGCCGTACCAGTGGCGATATGCGGCGGCGTCGTGGAGGCGGAAGTCCGCCGAGCAGTCGATGACGGTCGCTCCGCCCGCCAGCCACCCGGGCGCCAGCGATGCCGCGACGGTGTGGGGCAGCGCGGCCACGATCACATCCACGGCGCCGAGGTCGACGCCGTCCTCGATGATCAGGTCGACGGGACTGCCCGGGACGACGTCGCTGTAGCGCCGGCCGGCGCTGCTGTTCCCGAGGACGCTGGTGAGCGACACGTTCGGGTGACCGGCCAGCAGCGCTGTGCACTGCATCCCGATGTAGCCGGTCGAGCCGGCGACGGCGGCGCGCAAGGGAGTCACCTGGGCCATGACCGAGAAGTATACGGTCCAACCTGCATACTTATGCAGTCTGACCGCATGAGGATCGCGCTCAGCCCTTTCGCAGTCCCTTCACGCCGAGGGTCCGCTGCCGGGCGCGCTCCATGTTCACCGCCGCACCGACCAGTGCGAGATGGGTGAACGCCTGCGGGAAGTTGCCGAGGAGCTGGCCGCTGCGCACATCCACCTCCTCGGAGAAGAGGCCGAGCGGTGAGCTGAAATGGAGCAGGCGCTCGAAGCGACGCTCTGCCTCCTCGAGCTCGCCGATATGCGCGAGCGCGTCCACCAGCCAGAACGAGCTGAGGAAGAACGCGCCCTCCTCACCGCGCAATCCGTCCTCGCTCTCGTCCATGCGGTAGCGGTTGACGAGCACGCCGTCGCCGAGATGCTGCGCGATCGCCCGCACGGTCGAATGAATGCGCGGGTCCTTGTCCGCGAGAAAGCGCACCTGGCTGATGCGCAGGACCGATGCGTCGAGCGCATCGCTGTCGAACTCCTGAGTGAAGGCGTGGCGGTGCTCGGACCATCCGCGGGACGTGATAGCGCGATGGATGCGCAGCCGCGCGCTCCGCCACAACGCCTTGTCGTAGGGAAAGTTGTAGCGATCCGCGATCCGGATGCCTCTGTCGACCGCGACCCAGCACATGAGCTTGCTGTACACGAACTGCCTGCGTTCGCTGCGCACCTCCCAGATCGACGAGTCCGGCTCCTCCCAGCGTTTGATCGCGATCTCGACGATGTTGCTGAGCTCCTCCCACAACGTCTCGGTGATCACCTCGCCGCCGAAGCGCGCGAACACGTACGCGCTGTCAAGCACCTCGCCGTAGACGTCGAGCTGCAGTTGATGGACCGCTGCGTTACCGGTGCGCACCGGTTTCGATCCCCGATATCCCTCGAGGTGATCCAGGGTGTGCTCGGCGGCGTGCGCGTGCCCGCTCAGGTCGAAAAGATTGGGGATGTCCGTGGACTTGCGGTCGGCGAGGTGCCGGTGCGTGAGCCAGTCGAAGTACGCGGCCGCCTCCGTGGTCAGCCCGAGCTGGAAGAAGGCGTAGAGCGTGAACGCGGCGTCGCGCAGCCAGGTGAACCGGTAATCCCAGTTGCGCTCCCCGCCGATGTCCTCCGGCAGGCTCGTCGTCGGTGCCGCGACGATGGCGCCGGTGGGCGCGTACGTCATGAGCTTCAATGCGAGCGCGGATCGCCAGACGTGCTGCTGATACGGACCGTGGTAGTCGACCTGGCCGACCCATTGCCACCAGTAGCGCTGACTGTCGCGGAGCGATGCACGAGCTCGCTCGACGCTCCACGGTCTCGCCCGGCAACTTCCCGCCACCCCGGTATGGAGCGCGAAGGCGACCGCGTCGGTGGCGTGCATGTGAAACGAGTCGTCGGGGCCGTCCAGCTCCACAGTCGAGCTCAGACACAGATGAAGTTTCTGAGCATCTGCATGGAGCTGCCCATCCTCGACGCTGAGGGTCACCGGCAACCGTGCGAACCCTGGCGCGGGATCGAAGACGTGGTGCATGGTCATCTCGCCGGCCAGGCACTCGACCAGTCGGATGACGCGTGCGTGGTTGTGCGGCTTGGCGTGCTGGACAACGCTGTGAGCATCGATCGGCATGAAGTCCGTGACCACCACAACGCCGGTGCCGGTGGAGAAGACGGTGTCGAGGAGGTTGGTGCGGTCCCGGTAGCGCTGGTGCACCTGGTGCGGCTCATCCGGGTGGAGCTGCCAGCTCCCGCCCCGGCCCGCGTCGAGGAGCCGGCCGAACAACGCGTCGTCGTCGAATCTCGGCAGGCACAGCCAGTCGATGCTGCCGTCGATCCCGACCAGGGCGGCCGAGCGGCAGTCGCCGATCAGCCCGTAGGCGCCGATCGGAAGGTACCCGTCGATCCGCTCGTGCGAGACGGGGCGACCCTTGGGCTCCGCCCGGTTAGTACTGGTCCTCGGGACGCGAGTCATCGTCATCGTCGGTATCGCGGGCGGGCGGAGCATCCTCGGCGTCCGACTCGAAGGTGCTCATACCGAGCTCCCCGAGATCGTCCTCCGATTCCTCCGCCGCGGGGCGGCCGATGATCTCCTCGCCGTCGTCGTCGAGCGGGCTCGAATCGATCTCGCGCGACGAGAGCAGCGAATCCTTGGCATAGGGACGGAATTCCTCGCGCCGACCGCCCTTGGCGAGCGGGAAGGACGACTTCCTGGCGTTCTCAGCAGCCTGGTAGGTCTCGCGAAGGATGATCTCGACCCGCTCATCCTCGAGCCGTGCCACCGCCGCCGAGTAGCGGTTGCCGGTCTCCATGAGCGGGACCAGCCGACGGGCGATCTTGGTGTCCACCTCACCGAGAGACACGCCCCGCGACGTCTGCGCCCGCAGCGTCGACCCCTCCCGGTAGAGCTCGACGACATCGCCCGGGGCGATCGCGACCGTGGCCGACTTCGAGGGCGCGCTGAGCACCGTGATGGCACTCTTGCCCGGCTCCTCGGTGAAGAGCTCGACGTCGATCGCGGCTGCCGAGCCTGCGGCCGTGCTCTTGCTCTCCAGCATCGCGGTGAGCTTGCGCACGTTCTTCTGGGCGATCAGGTTGAGGGGATTCATCTGGAGGGAGCTCGAATACGATGCGAGCGCCTCCTCACGCTGGCCCAGCTCCATCAACGCCTTGCCGATGCGGTTGAGCGTGTCCTCGTCGGTGCCATGACGCTCCACCAGCGCCTGGTTCACGGCCAGCGCCTCCGGCCAGCGGCTCTCGAGCGCGAGCGCGATAGCCTCATCAACGAACAGGCTGCGAGGCTTCACACGTTCTTCAGACACCAAACACCACTCCGGATTCAAGGGTCAATGACCGCTGCAAGTGCGCTTGCTCCCGACCCACGGCCGAGAGAGGCAATCGGGTTCGCTATGATACCTGCTCAGTGAGGCGCGTCCGTTCCCTTTGCGACTTCTTGACACCGCGCCAGCCATGACGCGGATCATTTCGGTCGCCAATCAGAAGGGTGGGGTCGGCAAGACGACCACCGCCGTGAACCTCGCGGCAGCCATCGCCGAGGCGGGTCCGAAAGTCCTGGCGATCGATCTCGATCCCCAGGGTCACCTGACCATCAACATGGGATGCCGGCGACCCGACGAGCTGGAGCGGACGATCTACGATCTGCTCACCGACCATCGCGTCAACGTGGCCGACGTCCTCCTCCACTCCGAGGGCATGGGACTCGATTTCATCCCGGCGAACATCGATCTCAGCGGCGCCGAGCTCCAGCTGGTCACCGAGTTCGGCCGCGAGTCGATCCTCAAGGAGAAGCTCGAGCCGATCGAGGGCCGCTACGACTACGTCGTCATCGACTGCCCGCCGTCGCTCGGCCTGCTCTGCATCAACGCGCTGGTCGCATCGACGGACGTGATCATCCCGCTGCAGTGCGAGTACTTCGGCATGAAGGGCATGCAGCAGCTGCAGCGCACCATCGATCGAGTACGCGCCAAGCTGAACAGCCATCTGCGCGTCGCGGGCATCCTGCCGACGCTGTTCAAGTCGCGGACCCTGCACAGCCAGGAGGTGCTCGACCTCGTCAAGAGCGCCTACCCCGACCTGGTTTTTCCGATCACCGTCGACTCCTCGATCCGGTTCGCCGAGACTCCTCTGGCGGGCCAGTCGATCCTCGAGTACGCCCCGAACTCGCCTGGGGCTCGCTCCTACCGAGCTCTCGCCAAGGCCGTCATCGCGCAAGATCGCGGCGACGACGACAGCATCGAGGTCTCCGGGAGCGCGGCACGTCCACGCGAGCGGGTGCGCGCGGCACGAGCGTGATGCGCGGATTTCGCCGCGCCCAGCTGCGCGGCAGCGATGAGCTCTTCCGCTCCGCCGAACCCGAACAGCTCGACGCACCACTCTCGCCGGGCGTCAACAAGGACGCGGTGCATCCCGTCCCCACGGCCCCGGCTCCCCACATGCGCTCCGTCCGGCTGACCGACGACGAGTTGCGCATCCTCTCGGAAGCGGTGCAGCACCTCAAGTTCCCGAACAAGCCACCGACGCGCCCGTCCGTCGACGAGTTCGAGAAGCTGGAGGTCCTGCGCCAGAAACTGCTCGACGCGCTGTGAGGGACGGAGGGGATGGCATCGACTGCCGCGGGCACGGGGGGGTAGCCCCGGCTGCGAGACGGCCCGCCTCCGTCGATGCCATCCCCTCCTCGTAGCGTCAATGGTCGTCGGCACGCTGACGGTCACGATCCAGGTACCGGACAGCGAATCCCTCAAGGACAAGCGACAGGTGGTGCGTTCGCTCACCGCCAAGCTGCGCAACACGTTCAACGTCGCCGTGGCGGAGGTGGCCGACCAGGATCTCTGGCAATCCGCGGTCATCGGGATCGCGTGCGTCAGCTCGGACAGCCGCCACGCCGACGAGATGTGTCAGAAGGTGCTGCGTTTTGTCGACGACCATGGCGAGGCGCTCGTGCTCGGCTCACATTTCGAGCTGATCCACGTCTGACCTCGAGCCGCTGACGCGCGATCTCATCACGGCCTATCAGGCGACGCTGCCGTTCACGCTCGACGAGTTTCAGCGCGAGGCGATCGCAAAGCTCGAGCGTTCGCGCGGTGTCCTGGTGAGCGCTCCGACATCGAGCGGCAAGACTGTCGTTGCGGACTATGTGATCTGGCGCCGGCTCGACGCGCCCGCAGCCCTGCGACGGCCGATCACCGACGCCGCCGACGTCGTGTACACGACACCGCTGAAAGCGCTGAGCAACCAGAAGTATCACGACCTCTGCGAGCGTTTCGGTGAGCACCGCATCGGCTTGATCACGGGTGAGCACACCCTCAATGACGGCGCACCCGTTCTGGTGATGACGACAGAGATTCTGCGCAACGTCCTGTACGACGAACCCGCTCGTGTCGACAGAGTCGGCGACGTGGTGCTCGACGAGGTGCACTACATCGACGACTACCCGCGCGGCACCGTGTGGGAGGAGTTGATCATCGAGGCGCCCCACCACATTCGCCTCATCGGGCTTTCAGCAACGATCAGCAACGTTGGCGAAGTGGCCGCATGGATGTCAGGTCTGCGCGGCACCATCGAGACGGTCACGCGCACCGAGCGCCCGGTCGCACTCGAGATGTGGCTCGCCATCGACAATGCGCTGCATCCGCTCTTCGACAAGGCCGGTAACGCGGCGCGGGGGACGCTCGAGCTTGCCCAGGCGGATGCGGTGCAGCAGCCGCGCTTTCGCGAGGCGCGACGCGCACCTGACAACGACATGCTCCAGGTGATCGACGTGCTGCATCGCCGCTCGATGTTGCCCGCCATCTATTTCATCTTCTCGCGTCGCGGGTGCCGCGAGGCGCTCCAGCGCTGCGGTGTCCACGGCATCGACCTGACCAACGATGACGAGAAGGAGCGCATCGATATCGAGATCACCGAGCGCATGGCGGCCTTGAGCGACGAGGACGAGCGCCAGTGCGTGCTCCTCGAGCTCGACCGGCGCCTGCTGCGCCGCGGCCTCGCGATGCACCACGCCGGCCTTCTCCCCTACGCGAAGGAAACCGTCGAGCGCCTCTTTCAGCAGGGGCTGATCAAGGTCGTGTTCGCCACCGAGACCCTGTCACTCGGGCTCAACATGCCGGCGCGATCCTGCGTGATCTCGACCTTCACGAAGTTCGACGGGGTGAGCTTCGCGTCATTGACCAGCGGGGAGCTGACCCAGCTCATGGGGCGCGCCGGACGGCGCGGGATCGACACCGTCGGACATGGGGTCATCCTCAAGGAGAGTGACGTCGATCTGCGCGACATCTACGACGCAGCGATCTCCGGTGAGTTCGCCGTCGACTCCAAGTTCTCGCCCACGTACACGATGGTGCTGAACCTGCTGCGCACGCGCTCCGCAGAAGCCGCCGAGGAGCTGCTCGACAGCTCGTTCGGCCAGTACCAGGCAGTCGAACGTTCCGCGCGCTGGGAGCATCGCAAGGCCAACCTCGATGCGGAGTTGCACGACCTCCGGCTTCGCCGTTTCCAGCATCCCCACGTGCCCTGCACCGAGCGAACGCTGACCGCGTTCCTGACCACCACCACGCAGCTCGGCGAGGCGCAGCTCGCGCTCCGGAGAGTCCGCCGCGGCCACTGGACCGATGCGCGCCGAGGTCGGTACGGCAAGGCCGGATCGGATCCCGGCCAGCGCTACGAGGCGTTGCGGCGCAGCACTCGCTCGCTGCAGGACCGGCTGAACGAATCGCCGTGCCACAACTGTCCCTACTTCGGGGAGCATCGAGCGCATCACCACCGGATCACCGACATCGAGACGACGCTCTCCGGCGCAGCAGCGGAACTCGAGCGCGCGCAGCATCGCTTCCGCAGCGAGTTCCGCGCCCATCGGGCCGTGTTGCGAGCGGCCGGCTTCCTCGACGGCGACGAGCCGACCGACCTGGGGCGGCTCGCCGGTTCGCTCTACGGTGAGAGCTCGCAGCTGGTGGCGGACGCCATTGCGTCGGGATTGCTCGACGGGCTCAAGCCGGAGGAGCTGGCGGCGACGCTGGTCAGCCTGGTGGCCGAGGATCGCGGCCGGGAACGGCCCCAGCCGTCACGCCGTCACTTTCCGACGCCCCGCATCGAGGATCGCCACCGACGGTTGCGAACCGCGATGCGCCGCTTCGTCGAACTGGAGCGCGAGCACGGCCTGGAGACGATGCCGCCGCTGTCGCTCGAACAGATCCGTCCCGCATACGAATGGGCGTCCGGTGTGCCGCTCGCCGATATCGAACCGCCACCGGGTGCGGACACGGGTGACGTCGTGAAGGCGGTGAAGAGCCTCTACTCGCTGCTCCGCCAGATGGAGCAGGCGCTCCGCGGGCATGCGCTCCATCCCGTCGTCGCCCTCACCCGCGAGCGCGTCGAGCGAGATCTGATCCGTCGGATCTGACCGCTTCGAGCACCGGTGTTGCCTTGAATCGCAACGTCCGTGGTAGCATGCGCCCACTGTGCTGACACCAAGAGTCGTGCTCGCAACCATGATCATGCCCCGCGGAGGTTTCCGAACGTAGGGGCACGCGCGCCCACGTTGGAAACCTCCCGGACCACAAGCCCGGGAGGTTTTTTTATGTCCACCATCACACTGCTCGAACGCTACGGACGGGCCCCGTCTGGCGCGAACGTCAACTGTCTGGTCTGCCGCGCCTGTGGTCACGAGACACCGGTCGAGGCGACCAACATCTGCGAGCGCTGCTTCGGGCCGCTCGAGGTGCGCTACGACTACGAGGAGGTGGCGCGTCGCATCTCTCGCGAGAGCATCGCAGCCGGCCCACCGAGCATCTGGCGGTACCGCGATCTCCTCCCGGTCGGCCTCGACGCAGCCGAACCGATCACGCTCGGTGAGGGATTCACGCCGCTCATCCACGCGCGCAACCTCGGCGCGGAGCTCGGGCTGCGCAACCTCTATCTCAAGAACGACACGCAGAACCCCACGGGATCGTTCAAGGATCGCGTCGTGAGCGTCGCCGCCACCTGGGCACGCGAGCACGGCCTCACCACCATCGCCTGCGCCAGCACCGGGAACCTCGCCAACTCGGTCGCGGCATACGCAGCGCACGCCGGATTGCGCGCCGTCGTGGTGGTACCCAGCGATCTCGAGCCCGCGAAGATGATCGGCACCTCCATCTTCCGGCCGACGATCATCGCGGTCGATGGCAGCTACGACGACGTCAACCGGCTCTGCACCGAGCTTGCCGACTGCGTCGACTGGGGCTTCTGCAACCTCAACCTCCGGGCGTACTACAGCGAGGGCAGCAAGACGCTCACCTTCGAGACCGCCGAGCAGCTCGGTTGGCGCCTGCCGGACGAGATCATCGTGCCGGTCGCGTCCGGATGCCAGTTCGTCAAGCACCGCAAGGCTGCCGGGGAGTTGGTCGACCTGGGGCTCGTCCAGAGCGGATCGCACCTCCCGCGCCTCACCGGCGCCCAGGCGCTGGGCTGCTCACCGGTGGCCACGGCGTTCGCCGGTGGCGAGACCACCGTCGTCCCGGTGCGGCCCGCGACCATCGCCCGTTCGATCGCGATCGGCAACCCATCGGACGGCGCCGACGTGCTGCGGATCGCCCGCGAGACCGGCGGTGTCGTGGCGAGCGCGACGGAGGAGGAGCTCGTCGAAGGCATCGAGCTGCTGGCGGCCAGCGAGGGCATCTTCGCCGAGACCGCGGGTGGGGTCACGATCGCCGTGCTCCGCAAGCTCGCGCGTTCCGGCCGCTGGCAGGGTGACGAGACCGTGGTCGCGTACATCACCGGTGCCGGGCTGAAGACCGCCGACTGCGTGGCCGCGAGGGCTCCAGCGCTGGTCCCGGTGCCCGCGTCGCTCCGAGCCGTCCGGGAGCGCTACGCCGACCTGATCTCACAGTAGGGCTCGACAGTCCGACGTGGAATGAAATTGGCCTGCCCGGGCGATCCGCCGCGCCACTGAGCGTCGGTTTCCCCCGCCTTCTGCCGTGGCATAGTGAAGGCGATGTATCACCAGATTGCCCGCAACAAGCGCAAGAGCGTGATCGTGATCGTGTCCTTCTTCATCATCTGGGCAGCGATCGGCTACGTGATCGGCTTCATCGCCTCGGGCGTCAGCGGCGGCATCGCCGGGATCATCATCGCCGGGATCGTGGCGCTCCTCGTCGTGCTCTGGTCGGTGACCCTCGGTGCCCAGTCCGTCCTCGCCCTCTCGGGAGCGCAACCGGTCACGCAGCAACAGGCACCGGTGCTGTACGACATCGTCTCCACGCTCGCGATCGGCGCCGGGCTGCCGATGCCGAAGGTCTACATCATCAACGACCCGTCGCCGAACGCCTTCGCCACGGGCACGAGTCCGAGCAAGGCGGCGATCACGTGCACGACGGGACTGCTCGCGATCATGAATCGCGAGGAGCTCGAAGGTGTTGTCGGGCACGAGATGAGCCACATCCGCAACTACGACGTCCGTCTCGTCCTGATTGTTGCGACGTCGATAGCCCTCGTCGGACTCGTCGCCAGCCTGCTGTGGCGATCGCTGTTCTTCACGCGCGGTGGCAACAGCCGCGACGGCGGCTACCTGATCATCATCCTCATCGCGGCCGCCGCGTTGCTCTCGGTGGTTGCGGTGATCGTCGGTCCGCTGATGCAGTTCTCGCTGTCACGCTCGCGAGAGTCGCTTGCTGACGCGAGCAGCGTCGAGCTCACGCGCAACCCTGCGGGACTGCTGCATGCGCTCCAGAAGCTGCAGCAGAACGACAAGCCCTTCTCGAAGATGACCCATGCCACTGCCGCGATGTGCATCGACGACCCGTTGCAGCACCACAGTGGGTTCACCCATCACCTCTTCGACACGCATCCGCCCATTGCCGAGCGCATCGCCACTCTGCAGGCGATGTTGCAGGTCAAGCAAACCTAGACTGCGCGACCCTACGCGGGCGGCCCTGCGCTGAGGGCCGCAACGCCGGTGTGCGTCGCGCCGGACAGGGTGCGCCACACCAAGGTGACGTCGTCGCCCGGCCGGCGATCCTGCATGACGAAGTTGAAATCCGCCATCGACGGCACGGGGATTCCGCCGACGGTCGTGATCTCATCGCCGACGACCAGCCCCGCCGCGGCAGCGGCATCCGCGGGGGTGACCGCGGTGACCGTGCAGCCGCCACCGCCCGTCCTCGTGGTCACCGACACGCCGAGAATGCCGCGGTGCCCCGACTCGAAATAAGGAGACGGCGTCCCGGCTTCGATCTCGTGCGCAATCGTCACGGCGCGCGTGATCGGGATGGCGCACCCCCAGCTCGCGCTCGCCCCGGTCGCGGTGCTCAGCGCGCCGGCGGTATCCATGCCGATCACCCGGCCGCTCGCTTCCAGCAGGGGGCCTCCCGAGTCGCCCGGCCGTATCGGTGCGTTGAAGCAGACCACGCCGTCGAGCGTTTCCACGATGGTGGCGTCCTCGTCCTCGACGAAGATGGTCTCGTCCAGTGAGGTCACGGTGCCGGTGGCGGACAGCGGCGCACCGTCGAGACCCCCCGCGTTGCCGCTTCCGGTCACCGGATCGCCGACGGCGAGTGAGCCGGACAGATCGAACGGCGTGACCGGGAGCCCCGTCGCGCCTTCGAGCTGGATGACCGCGACGTCCTGGGTTGGGTCGACGCCGACCACGACGGCGGGGTAGATCGGCCCGCTGCCGGCCAGCTGAGCAGTGAGTGCCGACGTGTTGGCGACCACGTGGTTGTTGGTCAGCACCAAGCCACTCGACGTCAGCACCATGCCGGTGCCGGCGATGAAGCCGTCCGGGATGACTCCGTTGATGTTCACGATCGCGTGATCCGCGACCGTCTGCGGCGCAGTCGCTTTCGGTCTGGCAGCGTGCGCGCCGCTGACGACGGCCCACCCGATGGCGAGCAGCGGGATCATCACCGCGGCCACGACCATGCCGATCACGTATGGGCGATTCGGATGAGATCCCGACGGTGGTGGCGGCGGCGGCGGTGGCTCTGGCCAGAGCGGCGGTGGCAGCGGCGGAGCGATGGTCGGCGTCGACACGCTCAGGAGGTGGGCGGGACGACGATCGGAGCGGGAACGACGACGTCTGTTGCGTTGGGCGACACACCGAGGGTCCCGCTCACGTTCCAGGTGGAAACGGTCACCACGAACAGCTTCTGTTGACTCGTGTCGAGGACATAGGCGTGGGTGTCGTCCGGCGACAGGACCACCTCGTCAGGACGCGTACCGACGGCGAGGGATTTCCTGGTGGCCAGCGTGACCGGGTCGATCAGGAGCAGGGCTGCGCCGGAGTTGTCCAGTGCGAGGATCGTGCCGCCGTCGGTGGTTTCGACGACGTCGACCAGGTTCGCCGTCTCGGTGACGCTCTTGATCACCTTGTTCGTGGCCGTGTCGATCGTCTGCAATCCGTTGCCGCCCACCACGAGCAGATTCGTCCCGGTCGCCGGCATGACCAGGAAACGAATGCTGTCAACGCCGATCGGGGTTTCGAGCGCGTCGTCGGGCAGCTTGACCGGGACGATCGCCGACGAGTCGGCGCACGCCACGAAGAGCTGCGTGTCATCGGGCGTGACCGCAAGATCCGTGGGCCCGCAGGGCAACGGGAGCACCCCTTTGACCTGCCAGTTCGGGATGTCGACCTCCACGACGGCGTTGCCCTGGTAGTTGGCGATGAAGGCATAGTCACCCGCGGGAGAGAGCGTCAGATTGCTCGGGCCGGCACCGACATTGATCGGGGTACTCGGCTTTGACGTCGCCGTGTTGATGGACGTGAGCACGCCCGAGTGGACTCCGTCCCCGTAGCTGAGCACGAGCAGCGAACTGCCGTCAGGGGTCAGCTTCAGCTCGGATGGCGACGAGAACACCTTGATCGGAGCACCGGCGCTCTGCCCGGCGGCGTTGATCCGCTGCACCGTGTCGGTGATCGCGTTGGCGACCCAGCTGGTCTCGGACCCGGTACCGATCATCAGCTCGGGGCCATTGCCGACATGAATCGATCGGCCGAGCGGACCGGTCGTCCCGTCGAGGAAGTTCACGCTGCCGTTGGAGCTCGGATACAGCACCCAGGCGACGCCCGCTGCGGCCGGGAGCGCGAGATCCCCCGGCGCGTTGCTCAGGGTCAGGGTTGCCCCGGCCTTGTCGGTGAGGAGATCCACCGGCACCAGCTTGTGGTCCGGCGCCGACGCCACCCATGCGGTCGTGCCGGCGGCGTCGATGTCCATACCGGTTGGGGTCGCGCCCACCGCGACGGTGGCGACCACCGCGCGCGTCGCGAGGTCGACGATTGTCACGGTGCTGCTCGTCGCGTTGCCGATCACCGCGGTCTCGCCGTTGGGCGTGATCGCAAAGGCCGCCGGCGCTATCCCGAGGTTGATCGGGGCGCCGGATTTGTGGGTCGCCGCGTCAACCGGGATGAGCGCTCCCGGACGGCTGTTGGTCCCCTGCTCGATGACCCAGGCGGTGGTTCCGTCCTTGCTGTAGAAGGCGTACTCCGCAGGGTTCGAGCCAACCTCCACGGGCGAGCCCGTACCGGTCGCGGGGTCGTAGAAGTAGATGACACCGGGCTGACCGGGGCTCGTGTCCACTCCCACGACCGCGCCCGACGTCGTGGGCGACGGCGTGTAGAAGTCGACGCCCTGGGCAAGGGTCTGGGCCGGCTCGGCGCGACCCGTGGCCGTGTCGATGGGGATCACGGTTCCGCCGAGGTTGTCGGTGACGTAGAGGGTCGACCCGTCAGCCGAAATCTCCTCGTCGACCGGGAGCTTGCCGACCGGGATGGTCGCCCCGACGCGGCCCGTGACGAGGTTCACCGGGATGACGTCGCCATGCGAGCTGTCGAGCAGGAACGCCTTGGATCGATCCGGCGTCGAGAGGATCGCCTCCGGCGACCCGGGGAGCTTCACGGTCCTGGTGGTGCCGCCGCCGGTGAGGGATTCGAGTGCGAGCTGTGCGGGGCCGGCATGCACCACGGCGACGGTCGACGGCAGCGGCGTGCTCAACGGGACGACCGCCTGGCTGCCCCTGCTTATGACGTAGATCCCGCCGCCGGCGAGGGCGACGACGAGCACAGCAACGACCAGGATCGCGCTGAGAGCGCTCCGCGGCCTGCGGGTATCGACCGGAAAGGGCGTGACCGAGGGCGGGGCGAGCGGTGGCGGCTCGGGCGCGCTCCCGAAGCCGCCAGGATTCGGTGCGGAACCGGCGGTCGGAGGCGGCGGTGGGGGCGGAATCGTCGCTGGAGCGGGTGCCGCATCCCAATCGGGCACCGCTGACTCGCGAACGCGAATCTGCCATCCCGCGCCGGGATCGAACCCGGGTTGACCGGAAGCCTGACCTTCATCCGCCATGGAGCACGAGGCTAACGGAGCCCTCGAGCCGCCGATCAGCGGTATGCGGATCGTTGCAGCCTCGTGTCGAGGCGGCGGACGTCAGCCGGGCGGCGGAGCCGGTGGGGTTGCAGCGGGCGGTGGCACAACCGGGGCGGCAGCCGTGAAGGAGACCGTGGGCGCCTGGCGCTCCGCGTCCGCCACCTGGAAGAAGGCGAACGGCTGGAAGTGCATGATCTGCCCGTAGATGTTGGTCGGGAACGTCTGCAACGCGGTGTTGAAATCGCGGACATTGCCGTTGTAGAAACGCCGCGAGAACTCCACCTTGTCCTCGGTGGTGGTGAGCTGTTCCTGCAGGTTGAGGAAGAGCTCGGACGCCTTGAGCTGCGGATAGTTCTCGGCAACCGCGAGCAACTGCCGGGTGGAGCCGGTCAACGCGTCCTCGGCGCCGGCCATCGCCGATGGGTCCCCTGTTTTCGACGCAGCGAGTGCGTTCGTCCGAGCGGCGGTGACCGCCTCGAACACGCCCCGCTCGTGCGCGGCGTAGCCCTGCACGGTGTTCACCAGGTTGGGGATGAGGTCGTAGCGTCGCTTCAGCTCGACGTCGATGTCGGACCAGGCCTCCTGGGTCCGCGTCCGCAGCCGGATGAGCCGGTTGAACCGGTACGCGATGTACAGGACGATGAGTACGACGATGATCAGCACGATCACAAGGACGGTCATGACCTCAGTGTCTCACTCCTCGCGCAACATCGCTTCGGGGACGCTCACCACTCGGTAGGGCATGTCGGTGATGTCGTAGTAGCGGATCGGCTTCTTGAGGCGTTTCGCGATGCCGATCTGCACCTTGACCCCGAGCGACGGGTTGCCGAACACCCACATCTGATCGCAACGAACGATGAGGTTGTTGAACGCCTCGCGCACCACATCCTTCGGCACCGTGTGGACGAGGTAGTAGTCGAAGAGCATGAAGGGGACGATCGGCACCTGGCCCTCATCGAGGACGAACTTGGTGATGTGCTGACGCCAGTAGAAGTTCCGGTTGCTCAGCGCGCAGTAGATGAGCTGTTTCGGCCGGCGCAGCGCGCGCTCGGCCTGTTCCGCAGGACTCGCTTTCGGGGTGGGCGCGAAGATGCGCTCGAGAATATCCTCGGCATCCTTGACGGCCGGCTCAGCGGGCGACGCGGCCTCGTCGCGAATCAGCGGTGTGCTCTCACGACGCCGAATACCACGTTGGCGCAACCTTTCTCCCCGTCACAGCAATACGTGCGAGAGCCGATGATAGCATCGGAAATCCCTCCCGAAACTCGGCCCGCATGGCGCCCGGGGTCAGCGGCGCCGATCGGCCCACGTGACCATCTCGCGCAGCCGCAGGATGGCGAGATCCAGCAGCGCGACACGCGCGGGGTCGTTGAGCCAGCGGCTCTGGCCCGATGGATGAGGCAGGGGCACGAGGATCGGGATCTCGTTCGGCGTCGCCGAAATGCGCGCTCCCGACTCGGCGAACGCAGCGCCGATCACATCGTCGAGACGTTGACCGGGGAGAAATCGCTCGAGTGCCAGGGATCCGATCGGGATGATGACGCGTGGGCGAAGCAGGGCCAGCACGCCGTCGATCCACGGCGCGCAGAGCCCGACCTCCGCCGCACTCGGACGCCGGTCTCCCGCGCCGTCCGGACGGCGCCCCGGAAAGCACGTGGTCATCGCGGTCATGTAGATACGAGCACGCACGTCGTCCTCATCGTTGAAACCCGCGCGGATCAGCCAGCGCATCAGCTGGCGTCCCGCCCGTCCCGCGAATGGTCTGCTCTGGTCGTGCTCGACCGGTCCGGGCGCCTGTCCGACGAGCATGACGCGCTGCCCGGTGTGGCCGCTGAAGACCGGATGCGCCCGCTCGATGTAGCCGCTCTCCTCGCACCGTGTGCAGGCACGCTGCGCGCGCTGGAGCGACGGCAGCGAACGCCACGGAACGGGTGGTTTCGGCATGGCGACCCGACTCTGACTCGCCGAGGTAGCGTCGCAGAAGCCCAAGCGATATCATCTGTGCACCGCTCGTCATCCACACCGTCACAGTTGAGCGGCCGTCGTGGTCAGCCGTCGTACTACGAGGCTCCATGTCCGACGAGTCTTCACGCTCCGCCCGGCCGTACGGCCAGCGACGAAATGACGGCGCCCCCACCTGGTGGGCAGCGCTGGATCGAGCAGACCTTCCCGACAATGAGGTCGAGCCTTCGGCACAGCGGCGCTGGTACGAGGAAGCCGAACCGGTGGCTCCGCAGGTCCCACCGGTCAGCCGTACCGAGCCGGCTCGCGGACATCGAGGTTGGCTCATCGGCCTCCTGGTGACGCTCGCTGTCGCCCTTGTGCTCGGCATCGAGCAGCTGATGGATCCGACTGGATATGTGCGGGACGTGACCCTCTTGATCGCCATCCCGGTGGGGCTGGCTGCGGCAGTCACGATCTTCGTCGCCCGCCGGAGCAGCTGACCTCGCGGTTCCTGCGACCGGACGACTGGTGAGCGACGACCCGCAGCGTCGAAAGGATCGTGCCAGGCGGCCGCGGCGACCACACCTCGACCCGATTCCCGGACTTGCGCTTCCCGCGGGCGATGACGAGACCGCAGCGCCGTCACTGCGTGCACGATTCGAGGCAGCCATCGCACCCGGTCCGGCCGATGGCGCCGCGCCGCGGGACGTCGAGATCGCTCGGACGCTCGCGGAGGCACCGATCGAGCGCATCGCCGAGGTGGTCTATGGGAGCAACGGCGTCTTCCTGATCGAACTCGACGCCCCGGATCCCACCGTTCCGACCGAACCACTGCGCGCCGTCTACAAGCCGGTCCGCGGCGAGCGCCCACTCTGGGACTTCCCCCGGCGGACGCTGTATCTGCGCGAGGTCGCGGCATACATCGTCGACGCCGCGCTCGGCCTGCATCGGGTGCCGGTGACCGTGCTTCGCGACGGACCGCTCGGACCGGGGTCGGTGCAGCGCTTCGTCAACGTCATCGACCATCAGCTGACCGCGGAACGCGCCTCCAAGCTCGAGTCGCCGCTGCGCGCCGTCGCAGTGCTCGATGTGCTCATCAACAACGCCGACCGCAAGCGCACGCACCTCCTGGTGGTGGATGGCCCCGACGTCCAGGCGATCGACAACGCACTGAGCTTTCTCCCCTATCCGCGCCAGCGCACGGCGCTCATCGCGCTCGGCGGCTCACCGCTGCCAATCCGCCTGGCCCGGCGAGTCCAGGATCTCGCCGCCGACGAGAACCGAATGGCGGCGCTGCTCGCGCGGCTCGGCCGCCTGCTCAATGCCGCGGAGGTTGACGCCTTCGGCCACCGTGTCGCAGAGCTGGCGGAGGATCCGACCTACCCGGTCCTCGACGACTGGGACGGCAGGCCGTTCGAGTGGTGGTGAGGCGACCCGCCGGATCCGGCGGGCCGCCTTGAGGGGGGAAGGGACGCCTAACCCGTCGTGCTGCTCGAGCCACCCATGTTCGGGCACATGGTCGACGATGGCGTCTTCGTCGCCGGCGTGGTGGTCGACGGCGTCGCCGTGCTCGCCGTGAGCGTTGCGGCGCTGCTCGACGCCGTGGTGGTCGTGGCAGCGTGCGCGATCACGAAGCTGCCCACTCCCGTTCCGGCGAGCAGGCCGACCGAGAGCAGCGCCGTCGCCGCGACTTTGCGAAGCCCCGTCCGGCGCCTGACCGGCTCTTCCGGGGGCGGGGGCGGTGGGATGAGTTGGTCGCCGTCCATGGTGTGTACCTCCTTGGTGGACTGACGTTTGACGTTGTTCAGCGTCGCGCCGGCCCATCGGAACGCCGTGGGCGTGTCCTGGGAGATTGCTCAGAGTTATGAACGGCGCCGGCTTGGCTACCCTCATCACGTGCATCCCCGGCGGTCCCACCCATGAGCTTCCTGCTCACTCACGCCGGCGATGCGCTGCGGCTGGCGCTGGAGATGTTCTGGACGGTGTTGTGGCCACTGGCGCTGGGCTTCCTCCTCTCCGCCTGCGTCGAAACGTTCGTATCCAGGCAATCGATCTCGCGGCTGCTGGGGCGCGATGGCGTTCGCTCCGCAACCCTCGCGACGGCCTTCGGCGCGGCGTCATCGTCATGCTCGTACGCCGCAGTCGCCGTCGCCCGGACGCTGTTCCGCAAGGGTGCGACGCTCCCCAACGCGATCATCTTCGAGTTCGCCTCGACGAACCTGGTGTTCGAGCTCGGCCTCGCGCTGCTGATCCTGCTCGGATGGCAGTTCGTCGCCGCGGAGTTCGTGGGCGGTCTCGTCATGGTGATCCTGCTTGCGATCGTCTTCCGGCTGACGCTGTCGCGCCGCCTCACGGAAGCCGCACGCGCCCAGGCGAATCGCGGCCTGCTCGGGAAGATGGAGGGCCACGGCGCGATGGACATGTCGGTCACCGACGGACCACTCCTCCAGCGCCTGACATCGCCTCGCGCGCTCACCGCTGTGAGCCACTCCTTCTTCATGAATGTCTACGGCCTCTGGGGGGACCTGCTCCTCGGCTTTCTCATCGCCGGCGCCATCGGTGCCTGGGTGCCGGAGACGGTCTGGACGCACCTTTTCTTCAGCGGACACGGATTCCTGCCCGCGCTCTCGAGCGCGCTGATCGGACCGCTGGTGGCGCTCCTGAGCTACGTGTGCTCGGTCGGCAACGTGCCGCTCGCGGCGGTGCTCTGGCACAACGGCATCGGCTTCGGCGGCGCGATCGCGTTCATCTTCGGCGACCTGATCATCATCCCGATCCTGAACATCTACCGGAAGTACTACGGCGGGCGCGTCGCCGTCTATCTCTTCGTGGTCTCGTACCTGACGATGGCCGCGGCCGGACTCCTGGTGGGCGCGGTCTTCACGGCGCTCGCCTGGGTGCCGAGCAACCGCAACGTGGCGGCTTTCGCGTCGACGATCTCATGGGACGCGACGACGTTCTGCAACATCGCAGTGCTCGCCGTGATCGCATTGCTGCTGCTTCGATTTCTGCGCACTGGCGGCCTCGGCATGCTGCGCGCGATGGAGATGCCCCCCGAGCAGATGGCGCACCCTCACCACGGTTCGAGCACACCCCACGAGCCGGTTGCCGGCGCCTGAACACCGTCAGTGCCGGCGAGCACAAGCAGGGAATGCGGAGGTGCCTCGCCGATGACCGCGAAGAACGCCACCAGGCGCCTCGCCGCGTCCCGGCGCTCGGCGTCGGACACCGTCAGACCGCCACGTGACTGGACGAGGCGCTCGGCGGCTGCTCGGACAGCGTTGCGATTGAGTTGACCGCCCAGCTGTGCCGGCTCGTAGACCGGGAGCTTGCATCGTGACTTGGTTTTGGGACGGCCGGCAGCGTTCTCGTCGATGATGCAGGCGGCGCAGTATTCGGCCGCGGTCTGGTAGCTCGCCTTGGTCACCTGCGACCAGGGACGGTCGCTGACATCGGTCACGGCTGCGCCGGAGAGGGGTCACCAGGCGACCGAGAGGATGTCATCAGCGTGCAGTCTCGAACCACGATGCGCCCACAACGCGGACGACGACCGTCACCAGCCGCGAAGGCTCACCGCCGGCGACCCTGCAGGGACATGGGAAGTGGCGTGGTACGCCCGGAGGGACTTGAACCCCCGCACCCGGCTCCGGAGGCCGGCGCTCTATCCAACTGAGCTACGGGCGCCCGTCGCGGCTCGCCGGGACAACCGTGGCCAGTATACGGCTCAGTCCGAATCGTCCTCGGCGGCGAACATCAGGGTGTCCTGGACCTCGTAGAGCGCGTCCATCCACTCCGAGATCATCAGCTCCTGGGGTGCTCGACCAATGAGATGCGTGTCGCTGCTCACCAGTGCGACCGCCCGTCCGACGAGCTCGTACGGCACCTCGACCTCGTCGGCGAGGTTGAGCTTCTCGAACTGATCGATGAGCTCATCGATGTAACGAATCTTCTGCCGGCGCGCATTGCGCGCTTCACGCAGCGAAGTCCAGCGAGCCTCAAGCTCACCGATCTCCACGCAGGTCTCCTGGATCATTGGATCACCACCCTCACAACCTCTACCCCTGTAATAAGTTCCATCGTATGTCGCAGGATCGTGACGGTCAACAACCACGTTTTCCGAACCTCCGCCTGATGCGGGTGGCCAGGACCGGCAGCACCCAGGAGGTCGTGCTCCGGGCCGCCCGCGAAGGCGCCGGCGAGGGGTTCGCCTGCCTGGCGGCGGAGCAGACCGCCGGCCGCGGGCGTCAGGGTCGCGCCTGGGTTGCGCCGACGGGCTCAGCGATGCTGGCGTCCGTGCTGCTCCGCCGCTCCCCCGCCGTTGCGGCCGGCATCCCCTTCGGCGCGGGGCTGGCGCTCGTCGACGTGCTGGCAGCCGAGCACGGGGTCATGGCGGGACTGAAGTGGCCCAACGACGTGCTGATCAACGGTCGAAAGCTGGCGGGGATCCTCAGCGAGGTGGAGCCGATGACGTCGAATCCCCAACTCGTCGCCATCGCGCTCGGCATCGGCGTGAACCTCGCGGTGGGCCGGTTTCCCGACGGCATCGACGCGGTGAGCCTCCATACGCTGGTCGCCAGGCCGCCGCGGCCAGAGGAACTCCTCGTGGCATGGGGTCGCGCCCTCGGCACCCGGCTCGACGCCCTCGAGCGGGGTGGGATCGCCGCGCTGCTCGGAGACTGGCGTCGCTGCGCTGTGGGTCTTGGCAGGCCGGTGACCGTCCATGCGACCGAAGGCACCGTCGAAGGGGTCGCGGTCGACGTGGGCGATGACGGCGCGCTGCTCGTCGAATCGTCAGGCCGGATGTATCGCTTCCTGGCAGGCGAGGTGCATCTTGGCAACGCGCCGCGTTGACAGCACGGCCGAGTCGCGCCGAAGGAAGCCGGGCGGGGCCTGCTACGTCGCCGGAGAAGGCGTTGCAGACGCGGAGGGCGACGCGCCCGCCGCGGCGGTCGGCGCGGCGGCCGATCCGGTGACCTTGATCAGCCCCTTCATGTTTGGAGCGTGAATGGTGCAGAGGTAGTTGTACGTCCCGGGCTGCGTGAACTTGACCGACCAGGTTGCGCCCGGGGCGAGTGTGGGATCGCTCAGGCACGAGTCGTTGGTGTCCTGGAAGGTCACGGTGTGCACCACAGAGCCGGTGTTCTGGAACTCCACGACGTCGCCGACCGCGACGGACGATGTATCCGGCACGAACACAAGATTGTCGGTCGCTGCAATGGTGGTGAAAGGCGTTCCGGAGAAGGTCACAGCGGCCGAACCATTGCACGCCGCAGGCCCTGTACCCCCCGAACTGCCTGCCGGCGCACCGTTGCCACACGCGAACAATCCGATCGCCACACACACTCCCACACCGGCTGCGAGAGTGCGGAGATGAGTTATGCGCATGTTCACCGGCATCTTAAAGGATGGGTCTGTCGGTGCGGCTTGGCGATCAGCGGAGTGCCTCGGCGATGCGATCCGCGGCGAGTTCCTCGTCCTTGCCCGGGTCGGAGAAGAGGCGCATGAAGACGACGATGATCGCGATGAAGTAGACGATATTTCCGACTCCGAGCATGATCACGCCGCCGTACTGCTGGTCGGTGAGCGCCGAGATGCCCCAGAGGCGCGGCGCCGCCACGTAGAAGCTGTAGAGCGGTGCCGGAGCCAGGGCGAAGATGATGCCGAGGACGGTCGGCGGAATGCCGGCGACGCTCAGCGCGGCGATTTTGGTGAGCGGGCTCACCGTGACCGTCTGGGCATCGCGGATCGGGTCCACGACCGGCCACCAGACAATGATCCCGACCCCGATGAAGCTGAGGTGCTCGACGATGTGGACCGGCACCGTGGTCAGCGTGGTGTCGTACAGCGACGGGATGTGCCACAGGAGCAGCACGGCGTTGAAGATGATCACGGCGGGCCACGGCCGGGTGATCGCCCACCACACCGTGCGGAGCGTCGTGTGACGCTCGCGCGGCGACGGCCGGGATCCCGCGATCCCAAGGAGGATCAGCGGCGGCGCGACCATCATCAGCAACATGTGCTGCACCATGTGGATCGAGAACAGGTAGTAGTCGCCGCCGCGATCGATCGGCGATTCCAGGGCGATGAAGGTGATCAGCAGCCCTGTGAAGAAGAACAGCGGCCGCCAGCCCTGATGGCGAAACCACGGCGTGACGTCGTCGTCCGCTCCAATCGTGCCGCGACGCATCGCGATGATGTATGCGGCGGCCACCGCGACCAAGCCGCAGATCACCGTGGGATCCCACGTCCAGTCGCCGAGCCCCAGGTGTGCCGTCAGTGGCCTCCGTCCTCCGGGAGCTCCAGGTACTCATGCCGCGCCCCGCGAGCCCAGAAGACGCAGCACACGATGAGGTAGATCAGGCCGATCCCCCACATCGCCGGTCCAACGACCGCCCGGATGTCCGTGAGGAAGCCCGTGAGCGTGATCGCGAGCGCCAGTGCGAGGTTGATGGGGATGAAGCTGGGCGGCGGCAGATGAGGGTGCTCGTGCGCCGGCTCGCCGTCCGCTTCGTGGGTCGCGGTTGCGGTCGTGTGCTCGCTCACGACAGCGTCCTCATTTGGTCACCGCCAGGAAGATGGCCGCCCAGATGAAGGCGGCGCCCATGAGGATGAGCAACATGATGAACATCGCGACGCCCATTCGCATGTTCTTTCGGGCGAGCTTCCGGTTCACGTCACGTCCTCCTCAGAGCCCTGTCACGCGGTCGACCGCCATGATCGCGAAGAGCAGAGCCAGGTAGATCATTGAATGGTAGAAGAGCCGGCGTGCCGAGCGCGCTGACGGGCGCCGGGCGGCGACCACCGCGTCGGTGAGGAGCACCCCGTCGAGCACCGCGGCACCCCCCAGGTAGACGGCTCCGAACGATCGCGTCAGCAACGGGAGCACAGTCACCAGGCAGAGCACGATGGTGTAGAGCACGATCTGGTAGCGCGTCTGCCGGTCGCCCTGGACGACCGGCATCATCGGAACGCCGGCACGGGCGTAGTCGCCCTTGATGAGCAGCGAGAGCGCCCAGAAGTGCGGCGGCGTCCAGTAGAAGACCACTGCGAAGAGGAACACCGCCGTGATGTTCAGGCTCCCGGTCACCGCCGCCCATCCGACGAGCGGTGGGATCGCGCCCGCCGCGCCGCCGATGACGATGTTCTGCATCGATGAGCGCTTCAGCCACATCGTGTAGACGAACACGTAGAAGAGCAGCGCGAGGAGCGCGAGGCTAGCCGAGAGCAGATTCACCGTGGCGGCGAGGAGCGCGAACGACGCCACGCCGAGGCCGACCCCGAACGCGAGTGCCTGGCGTGGCTCGATGCGCCCGGCGGGAAGCGGCCGGGACTTCGTGCGGCCCATGTCCTGGTCGATGTCGCGGTCGAACCAGCAGTTGATCGCGTTGGCGCCCGAGGCCGCGAGCCAGCCGCCGGCGACGGTGAGGAGCACGAGCCGCCAGCCGGGCCAGCCTCGATCCGCGATCACCATGGCGGCGACGGCGGTGACCTCGAGGAGCAGGATGACGCGCGGCTTGGTCAGCGCGAGATAGTCGCGGGCGACGTCGGACGCGCGCCGGCTCGGGAGTGCTTCGAGGCTGACCGCGACGGTCATGACTGCGCCACCGTGGCGCGTGGCAGGACCGCGTCAGACGGCGGTGCTGCGGGCAGCGCCGGCGACGTCTCGCCAATGACCTGAAGGCTCAGGAGCGCCACCGCAACGACGGCCCCCCACAGCAGCGAGGCGAGCGCGATGTGCAGCGCGCTGAGCCCCGCGGGGAGGCTGAAGATGGCATCGAGTGCACCGGCAGCGACCTGGAGCACGAGCAGCAGGTTGACCGTCATCACGCCGATGCGCACCACGCGGTCACCCCGGCGGCGTCTCATGATCATCGCCATCAGGCCGCCAAGCATCAGCACCACCACGCCGGCGATGACACGGTGGGCGACATTGATCGTCGCCGATTGCGTGGTGGGGATCGAGAAGCCGCTGCCGCAGAGCGGCCAGCTGCTGCATCCCCCGGTCGAATTCGTGGCCACGAGGAATGCGCCGCTCAGGGCCACCACATACGTCGCAACGACGGCGATCACCACGGGGATTTTCAGCGAGGCGTTCGCCTCCGCCCCGAACCCTGGCGACTGCCGTGCCGTGCCGACCGTGGTGCTCACCACCGCGACGTAGATCAGCACCGCGAAGAGGAGCAACGCGTTGGCGAGGTGCAGCATCACGACACCGCCCGGGAGGTCGGTCTCGACCGTGATCGCACCGAGCGCGATCTGGACGACGAAGAGTCCCGCCGCGATGCTGGTGCCGACGAGGATCTTGCGCTGGTGGCGGTGCCACACCCACGTCGCGACGGTGAGGACGACGACCAGCAACGTGCACACCGATGCGATCCACCGGTGCGTGAACTCGATGAGTGTGTTGAGCTGCCACGCCGGGAGCAGCGAACCGTGGCACAAGGGCCACTGGTCGGTCGTGCCGCAGCCGTTGCCACTGCCGGTGACACGCACGATGCCGCCCCAGATGATCAGCAGGTAGGTGACGACCGCCGTCCACACCGCGAGGCGGCGGAACCCTACCGACGGCCGCGCGGGAATCACAATGCCACCCGCCCTACACGGGCGCTCCCGACGCTGCCTTCTTGCGCGCGACCCGCTTGTCGCGAACCGGCCTCAGGCTGAGCACCTCCGGCTCCTCGTCGAAGTTCCATGCCGGTGGCGGCGACGACGTCGCCCACTCGAGGGTGTTGCCCTCCCACGGATCGTCAGGTGCTGTCTTCGGCGCACGCATGCTGATGACGAAATTGATCATGAACACCGTGACCGAGATGGCGATCACGAAGGCGCCGAACGTGATCAATGAGTTGAGATCGCCCCAGCCACGATTGTCGAGGTAGGTGGCGATGCGCCGTGGCATCCCGAGGAGTCCCAGGGCGTGCATCGGCAGGAACGTGAGGTTGATGCCGATGAGCATCAGCCAGAAGTGCAGCTTGCCGAGCTTCTCGTTGAGGAAACGCCCGGTGACCTTCGGGAACCAGTAATAGAACGCGGCGAACACACCCATGACACTGCCGCCGAACAGCACGTAGTGAATATGCGCCACGACCCAGTACGTGCCGTGCACCAGGCGGTCGACAGCCAGGCTGCCGAGGTAGACGCCATCGATGCCGCCGATCAGGAACATCAAGATGAACCCGCACGCGAAGAGCATCGGCGTGTCGTATTTGATGCTGCCACCCCACATCGTGGCAAGCCAACTGAAGATCTTCACCCCCGTCGGCACGCCGATGACCATGGTGGTGAACGCGAAGAACGTCTGCACGACAAGCGGTAATCCGGTGACGAACATGTGGTGCACGAACACGATGAATCCGAGCACGGCGATCGCCGCGATGGATGCGGCCATCGCCTTGTACCCGAAGATCGGTTTTCGGCTGAATACCGGCACGATCTCGCTGATGATCCCGAATGCGGGCAGGATCATGATGTACACCGCCGGGTGCGAATAGAACCAGAACACGAACTGGTAGAGCAGTGCGCTCCCGCCGTTGACCGGGTCGAAGAAGTTGGTGCCGATCTGGCGGTCGAGCAGGTTCATCGCCAGCCCGGACGCGAGGAACGGGGATGCGAGGACGACCAGCGCGGCCGTGATCTCCTGCGCCCACACGAACAACGGGAGTCGGCCCCACGTCATGCCCTTGGCACGCATGTTGTGGATGGTCGCCAGGAAGTTGATGCCGCCGAGCATCGATGACACGCCGACAAGGTGGAGTCCGATGATCCAGAGGTCCTGGCCCATGCTGCAGCTGTAGTGGCTACCGGTGAGGGGTACGTACCCCGTCCAGCCGGCGTCACCAGGCCCGCCGGGGCAGAGCAGGCCGGCGTGCGTTGTCGCCGGAACGAGGAATCCCGAGTACATCACGATGCCGCCGAGCGGGATCAGCCAGAACGACAGCGCGTTGATGCGCGGAAATGCCATGTCGCGCGCGCCGATCATCAACGGGACCATGTAGTTGCCGAACCCCGCCCACACCGGGATGATCCACAGGAAGATCATCGTGGTCCCGTGCATCGTGAAAATCTGGTTGTACTGCTCGGGCGTCAGGAACGTGTTCTGCGGCTCGGCGAGCTGGATCCGGATGAGTAGCGCCATGACGCCGCCGACCAGGAAGAAGAAGAAGGTCGTGAACAGATACATGATCGCGATCTTCTTGTGGTCGACAGTGGTCATCCAGCCGAGGATGCCTTTCGACTTGTCGACGCGGGCAAAGCGAGCCCGTGGAAGCGTCGCGTCCATGACCGCCATCAGGATCCTCCGAGGGTGCAGGCTTTACTGGTCGGGTCGATCGCGCCACTGGGACTTCCGAAGACGCAGGACTGGAACTGGTTCATCGGCAGCGCGATGACGACGAAGGTCATCGTCGCGTGGCCCACGCCGCACAGCTCCGTGCATTGTCCGTAGTACGTGCCCTGACGCGCCTCGATGGGCGCCGTGTTGACGTCACCGGGAATCGCATTCATCTGCTGGCCGAGCGACGGTGCGAAGAAGCTGTGGTTGACGCCGCATCCCTCGTTCGAGACTGCCTGCGCAAGCGTGCTTCCCGACGGTATCGACGGGTGTGAGTTGCAGGGTGGATCGGTCGAGATGACGTTGAGACCGACGTCGGTGTTCTCGGGAAGGTAGAGGGTGCCGAAGCTGCGGATTCGCGCCCCGCTCGTGGTCGCGCCGTAGTCGAACGTCCAGCTGAACTGCTGACCGATCACCGTGACGGTGTACGCGGAGTCGGAGGCGATGTTGTTGATGAACGGCATGTTCGCCGCGGTCAGCCCGAAGAGCGAGAGAAAGGTCGCCAGGGGGACGAGCGTCCAGGCGATCTCGAGCTTCGTGTTGCCGTGGAACTGCGGTGGATCGTCATCGTCACTGCGCCGGCGGAATTTGACGAACGCGTAGAGCAGGAGGCCCGTGACGATGACGCCGAGCACCACCGATGCCCAGAACACGTAGGTGTAGATGTTGAGCGCCCGATCGGCGATCGTGCCGCCGTCGCCGAACGCACCCGCATTGGTGACGCAACAGGTGGACTGTGCGAGCAGATTCATCGGCAGCGCAGGATGATCGCATAGCGGCGTTCAGGCGGGCAATCCGCGCCCCGTCGAGCCATCTCGGGCGCCGGCCCGGTCATCGCTGCCATATCTTGGTCTTGGTCTTGATCTGGCGTTTCACGAGCTCGGTGATGTCGGTGTTGATGAGCGCTGCGCTGTCCCACGAGCCGCGGTTTCCCGGAGGCACCGAAGGGTCTGGCAGCACCTCACCCGTCGCCGCGGAGCGCTGACGGCGACGCAATCTGGCGAACAGGGAGGGACGGCGCTCCGCGCTCACAGCCGGAACATCCGCCGCTGCCCGGCGCGCTCGAGATCGCCTGCCGCCATGGCGACCGCGCTCTGGTAGGCGTCGATGATCGAGCTTGCCCAGACGAAGAGGCCTGCCAGGAACAGCCCGATGAACAGGAACACTGAGACCAGCGCAACGAGCAGAAACAGCGCGCCCGAGTGATGCGTCAGCAGCGTGTGGCCGATGGTCTGCCCGGCCATGATCAGGAGGACGGCCGGGCCGATGGTGAGCACGGTCCACGCGAAGTAATACAGCGCCTTGCGTGGGTACCAGATGTACAGCTGGCCGAGCCCGGGGATGATCGACAACCCGGCGGCAACTCCGGGGTTGGGGCGGCGCAGAGGGGTGACCCCTCCCGCCTCAGACGCCATCACCGGCGCGACGACACGTCCGGAGGGCGCGGCCGCCCAGCGAGGCAATCCCCGTCATCGGCCGACGAACGCCCGGTAGAGGTAGTACGCGGCGAGCAGCAGCGTGCCGAAGGCCCAGATCGCGACGAAGAGCACGTCGCCCCACCCGGCCTCGCCGGGGTACAGCTCCGCAAGCAGCGGGAGAGGCATCTGTTCAGTGCGCCTTGAAGTTCTCGAGGAGGAACTCCCCGTAGATCAGGATGAAGGTGAAGACGAGCAGGCCGACGAAAACGACGAGCGTTCCGATCAAGTCGCGTGCGAACGTGCTGCGGCGCTTCACTGCAAGGTCCTCATGGAAGGGTGGTGTAGTCCTCCCAGTGGCGAATGAACTGGATGAGGATGTTGATCTGCGTCTGAGTCAGCACCGGCTGGGTGTTGAGCACGGCGCCTGGGCCCGGGGGGTTCGCCGTCGGGTTCCAGTCGCTGGCGATCCCGCCCCAGTTGGGCATGATGCTGCCGACGTGCTCGAAGTCGGTGAAGCCGTACTCGATGCACCGGTAGTAGTAGTCCTCGTTGAAGTACCCGAGGCGGTCCTGATTGTTCAGTGGCGGCCCGGCGCCGCCCTCGCCCTGCCCGCCGTGGCACCGCGCGCAGTTCGCGTAGTAGAGCTGGGCTCCCTCCGTGAACGTGTATTCCGGGTTGACGATCAGGTTCTGGTGGGCGTCCGCCTCGTCGAGACCGAGGCGGTTGCCGTTGTGGCAGACGATGCAGCCGATCTGGTCGATGCCCAGCTCGCCGGTCGGCGTTCCTGACACGTCCCCGTAGTTCGTCGAGGGATCCAGGAACGAAGGCAACGGTCCGGGTTGCTCCACCGTCACCGGCGCCGCCGCCGGCGCGCCGGGAGCCGTGTACGGCGTGTAGGTGAAGGACGTGAAGCCGTCCGGCCCGTACTCGTCGTAGCTCATCGAGGCCGGATAGTTGCTCCCGCTGACGCTCACGTACGCGGGATGGACGCCGGTCAGGTGGTACTCCGCCGCCAGCTGCTTCGCGTCGGGCTCGTACTTGAAGAAATCCTCGCTGAGACGCTTCGCCGCTTCCACCGGGCCGATCGTGCCGATGTCGGGGACATGGCAGGAGATGCATCGCTCGACGCGGTACGTGTCCCCTTCGATCGTCGCCTCGGGGAAGCTCGGGAAAAGCTGCTGGACCTGGACGTTGAAGTCCGAGTCCGGGTAGTCCTTGAGGTATTGCTGCTGGATCGCGATATAGGTGCGGCTGTTCGAGTCCTTGAACGCCGCCCAGGCGACCAGACCGAGGAGCACGACGCTCAGCCCGACGAAGATGATCCTCGTCCTCATACGGGAGAGCTCAGTCCCGGGTGACCGAGGATCAGGGTCCAGTCCCAGTTGAAAGCCTCACCACGGAAGAACTCGCCGATGACCACGAACGCCACGGCGAGGCAGATGTAGATGGTGAACAGCACGATCGCCACCTTGCGGTCCTGCGGCCGGCGGCTCGGGTTGCGGTCGAGGTACGGCGTCAGGATCATGAAGATGATCACGAAGCTCGGGAAGGCGACACCGGCCATGATCGGCGGGAACCGCTCGAGCAGCTCCTGAAGACCGACGAAGTACCACGGCGCCTTGGCAGGATTCGGGGTGATCGAGGTGTTGGCCCGCTGCAGCAGCGGCGCGTTGACCTGAATGGACACGAGCAGGAGGAAGCAGAACGCCGCCAGTCCCGCGAGGAATTCGCGCCAGATCAGGTAGGGGAACGTGACCACCGTCTCCTCGTCCTCGCGACGGCGGATGACCAGTGGCGTGTTCGCGAGTTCAGGCCCCGAAACGGGTGCCCGCGGGCGCGGCGTGACGGCTCCGCCCGGGTCGCGTCCTCCCTCGACGACAGTTGCCATCAGAGGCCTCCTGTAAACCCGTCTTTACGGACGCGCCAGAAGTGTACGACCATCAGCAAGAAGCCGACCAGGGGCAGGGCGATGACATGTAAGACGTAGAAGCGAATCAGAGCACCTTGTGCTACCTGGTCGCCACCGAGCAGGAGGTATCGGGTGTAGGGGCCAACGATCGGGGCGTACTTCGCCATGTTGGTGCCGACCGTGATCGCCCAGATCGCGAGCTGGTCCCATGGAAGGAGATAGCCGGAGAACGAGAGCAGCAGGGTGATCAGGAGCAGGAAGGTGCCGATGATCCAGTTGAACTCCCTTGGCGGCTTGTATGCGCCCTGGTAGAACACGCGGGCCATGTGCAACCAGACCGTGATGACCATCGCGTGGGCGGCCCAGCGATGCATGTTCCGGATGATGTCCCCGAAGACGGCGACGAACTGCAGATCCTTGACGTTCTGGTACGCCGTATCCACCGAGGGGATGTAATAGAACATCAGGAAGAGCCCGGTGATCGTCAGCAGGATGAAGAGGAAGAACGAGAGGCCGCCGAGGCACAGCGTGTAGGAGACGCGAACCGCCGACTTCTTGACCCGTACCGGATGGATGTGCAGGAAGAAGTTGGTCAGCGCGGTGCGAGCCGCGACCTTGTCGTTGGTCGGCAGGCCATGGCGGAAGACCGATCCCCAGAGTTGCGCGACGAAGGCGCGGACCGGGTTTGCCTGGCCGGGGGTTGCGCTCATCGATCGAGACCCCTCATTCGCTTGGCCCGCCTCCTCATTCAGACCCCGAGGGTCTTGCCGTTACTTTTCTGGCTGCCGACGAGCAGCCGCCATTCTGGGGCCTCGTTGTTCCCAGGCCCACGTGTCGCCACGAGCGCGGCCCGGTCGACCGCGAAGAACCCGTCGGGAGTGACCTCGATGTTCACCCAGTCCATCGGCCGCGGCGCCGGACCGTAGAAGTTGGTTGAGTCGATGAAGTACCTGCTGCCGTGGCAGGGGCACGCCCACCCGTTGGGCATGCGCTGATCGGCGGTTCGCACGCCGCGCGCCTCGGCGACCGATGGCGAGACCCCGGAGCCGGTGGTCACGTCGGTGACGTAGTTCGGAGTGCAGCCGAGGTGTGTGCACACGAGGTACACGGCGTAGATGCCGGCGTCGTCCAGCACCACGGTGACGCGCTTGTCGGTCTCAGAGAGGACGTTGACGGGCGTCACCGCCTTGCCGTTGACAACACCGCCCGTCAGCTGGGCGAACGTGAACGCCGTCTTGAACAGCGCCGGGGCATTGCTCGACGCCTGAGGGAACATGAACCTGAGGACTTCGATGCCCCCGAAGAGGCTGGCTCCCGCCGCAGCGAGTCCACCCATGATCATCAGGAACTGGCGTCGCGTCGCCTCGGCGCGAGCACGCATCCTCCCTCGCGGCGATTCGTACGGATTCAGCGCCATGCAGTCCTCACGACGGGGGCTATTTCTCGCGCAAGTTTAGGGTCTCGCGGCCCGGAGGCCGCCTGACCGGCGGTCGCTTCGAGCCTCATCCCAGCTACAGCAGTGGATTGCTTGCCGGCGGCGTGAGGATGTTGGCGAACACGATCGCCGAAATCATGATCACGACGAATGCCACGATGATGGCGAAGCATCCGAAGTCAGTGCGGAGAGCGACGATGAGGCGTTCCATATCTCGTGTTCGGAGCGTCAGACGGCGGAAAGGATACGTCACCGCGCGGCCCGCGCCGCGTGCCGGTTCGGGCACGCCCATGACGACCGCCGGAGAGTAGCCTGTGGAGCCTGTGAGCGGATGGCGTGAGGTCGAGATCTACGGCACCTTCATCCGGTTGACGGGCGAGCTCGAGGTCATCGGTGCGGAGCGCCTCAGCGACAGCATCAACCGATTCGGTGCATTCCTTCAGGTCAGGAATTCGCGTGCCGAGCCGCTGTCCACCAACTACCCCGTCCTGAGCCGGCTCGAGCCCCGGGTGACCATCGCCAAGTCAGGAGTGATCCTCGTCTCACCGCTCGAGGAGCTCCCCGACGGCAACTCTGCGATGTGGCGGGAGACGGTCCCCTACGCCGCCTCGATCAACACGTCGGCGATCTCGCTCGTCGGAGACGTGCACCTCTCGCCGGGGAACGACCTTCAGGACCACCTCGAGCGCCATCCAGGAGATTTCCTGCCGGTCACCAACCTTTCCGCGCTCTGGATCACCGCGATCACCAACGAGACCCACGCGGTGCAGCGCGCCTTCGCGCTCCTGAACCCGGCCTCGATCCTGTCCTTCTCGCTTCGCTGAGACGGCTCTCCGCAGTCACATCGCTTGGTGGTCGGGCGGGAGGGGACGGGCGTCACCGGGCTCAGATGTTCGCTCCGCAGTCACATCGCGTGGTGGTGGGCGAGAGGGGACGGGCGTCACCGTGCTCAGCTTGTCCGCTCCCTCCTTCGCGCAAGCAGATTGTCGCGCTCTCTCGGGAGCGGCCAAATTCGCTGGGTGCCGCCCGTCCCCTCTCGCCTTACCGCTTCTGTGCCGTTTCCCTCGCGCGGGTGCCTACCAAAGCGCGCCGCCGTTAGACGGTGGCGAGCCTCTCGTCAGCGAGCACCCCTTCGGTCAGGAACCTTTCGCGGATGGCGCGGTTCTGCCGGGAGGCCCGGGCGAAGCCGATCGCCATGCAGACGACGGCGATGAAGGCGAAGCCCATGCTGATGAACGCGTTGATGCCGCGCTGGCTGATGCCGAGCGTGGCCAGCGAGTTGAGGATGAGCCAGGTCTTCTCGGCGGGTGCGGCCCACACCGTCCCGATGAACGCCATCAGCATCCAGAGCACGGCGTAGAAGTGCCAGATGGCGGCGGTGCGGGTGACGCCATGACGCGGCTTCGAGGTGAAGTAGAACCCGACCAGCGCGATCACCGTCAGCACCACGTAGGCGTTGAAGATGACGAAGTCGATGAAGAACGAGATGATCTGGGCACTGGTCAGCCCGGTGAACCCGCTGATCGAAAACGGGAACGGGTTGGTGACCGCAATCAGGCTCCCGAGCATCTCGATCGGGAAATGTACATCAGACCAACGGTGACGTAACCCCCGGCGCTCGCCTAAGCTTCTGTCGAGATGGCGATCCTCCACGCCCCGACGTCCGCGCCCACCGGAGTCCCGCCAGGCAGCACCCGGACGGCGGCCATCCTCGGGGTGGCGTCGTACGTGCCCGACGAGATCATCACCAACGCACAGCTCGAGGCGATGGTGGAAACGTCGGATGCCTGGATCCTCGAGCGCACCGGCATCCGTGAGCGCCGCAAGGTCGCGTCCGGCATGACGACGTCGATGATGGCGGCCGAGGCCGGCCGCCGCGCCATGGCAGCGGCCGGCGTCGACAGCGTCGACGCCCTGATCGTGGCGACCGTGTCGCCGGACTCGCCGCTCCCCTCCACAGCGTGTCTGGTGCAGCGCCGCCTTGGGTTGGGTGGCATTCCCGCGTTCGACATCGCGGCCGCGTGCGCGGGTTTCGTCTACGGGGTCGCCGTCGGCCGCGGGCTGATCGTGTCTTCGGGAATGAGCCGGGTGCTGGTGATTGCGGGCGACGCCCTGACCTCGCTGATCGATTACAAGGATCGTTCGACCTGCGTCCTCTTCGGCGATGGCGCGGGTGCCGCGGTGCTCGGCGTCTCGGACTCCGGCGGGATCGAGGGCGTGCAGTGGGGCGCCGACGGCGCCGAGGCGGATCTCATCTACTACGGACCGAAGGCCGGCGATGAAGACGGCGAGAACGGGCTCCGCATGTACGGCAAGGGAACCTTCCGTCTCGGTGTCGAACGCATGGCGGAGGCGGCTCGATCTGTGTGTGCGGAGGCCGGCTGGTCGCTCGGTGACGTCACGCTGCTCGTCCCCCACCAGGCCAATCTGCGCATCATCGAGGCGGTCGCGAAGCGCCTCAACCTGCCGCTGGATCGCGTGGTCATCAACATCGACCGCTACGGCAACACCAGTGGCGCATCGATCCCGATCGCGCTCGCCGAGGCCGCGGAGACCGGCAGGATGCGCCAGGGTGACCGTGTCGTCTGCATCGCGTTCGGCTCGGGCGTTGTGTGGGGCGGCCTCGCCCTGCGATGGACCGCCCCGACTCGGTGACCTCGCGGCGCCAGGCGCCGCGAAACAGGCTGCAAGCACCCGGACCCGAGCTCCGGCCGACGGCGCCCACAGCCGGTACCGTGGCATGTCCGCGGTGCAAGCGCCGGTTCGTCGCCGAGCGCTACGCCGCAGACCTGAACGTCTGCTCCGAATGCGGCCACCACGGTGTCGTTGGCGCCGCGCAGCGTATCGAGCAGCTCTCCGACCCGAACACCGCGAAGACCATGTACATCGAGGTCGGCGACCGTGATCCACTGGGGTTCGACGACGGCGTGCCGTATCCGCAACGTGTGCAGCGGGCCCGCGAACGCACCGGTCTGCATGAGGCCTTCCTGACGGCGACGGCGTCGCTTGCAGGCAATCCCGTGGTGCTTGCCTGCATGGACTTCGGCTTTCTCGGCGGATCACTCGGCAGCGGCGCCGGGGAGATCTTTGCGCGTGCTTGCGAAGTGGCGGTCGCCGAGCAACGAGCACTGGTCGCGGTGTGCACGTCCGGAGGTGCACGGATGCAGGAGGGCATCGCCTCGCTCGCGCAGATGGCGCGCTGCTCGGCCGCGGTAGCCGAGGTCATCGCCGCGCGCCTGCCGTACGTCAGCATCCTTGGCGACCCGTGCTTCGGTGGTGTGACCGCGTCGTTCGCTGTTCAGTCGGACGTGATCATCGCCGAGCCTGGAGCGAGGATCGGGTTCGCCGGCGGCCGAGTCATCGAGCAGGCGACCCACGACAAGCTCCCGGACGGCTTCCAGACCGCCGAATTCCTGCTCGCGCACGGGATGGTCGACGCGGTCGTCGAGCGCGGCCGGCTGCGCGACACGGTCGGCACACTGATCAGGATCTACTCGGGGCGCGCATGAGCACCACCATCGAGACCACCGAGCGCGAACGCATCGCATTCGCAGCCGTCGAGCTGGCCCGCCATCCGGAGCGTCCGCGCGCGCTGCAGGTGATCGCCGCGATCACGGGCGGATGGACGGAACTCCGCGGCGACCGGCTCTTCGGTGACGACCGCGCCGTGGTCGGTGGACCGGCGCGGCTGGGCGGGCGTTCGGTGATGGTGATCGGTCAGGAGAAGGGCACCGACCCGATGACCCGCGCGCTCCACAACTTCGGGATGCCGCACCCCGAGGGATACCGCAAGGCGGTGCGCCTGATGCGCCAGGCGGAGAAGTTCTCGATGCCGGTGGTGTGTCTCGTCGACACGCCGGCAGCGCACGCAGGCATCGGCGCCGAAGAGCGCGGCCAGGCGTGGGCGATCGCCGACGCGCTCCTGTGCATGCTCGGACTGCGAACCCCCACGGTCAGCGTCGTGCTCAGTGAGGGCGGCTCAGGCGGTGCGCTCGCACTTGCGCTGGCCGACCGCGTCCTTGCGCTCGAGAACGCGGTCTACACCGTCGCTCCTCCGGAGACCTGCGCGGCGATCCTCTATCGCGACGCCGGTCAGCGCGCTCGCGCCGCGGCAGCGCTGCGTCCGGGCGTCGAAACCGCGAACCGGATCGGGTTGGTTGATGAGCTCATCCCCGAACCGCCGCCCGGCGCGCACGCGCACGCGCCACTCGTCATCGCCGCAATTCGCGGGGCGGTGATCCGCCACCTCGATGAGCTCACTGAGATACCGATCGACGAGCTCGTCGCGCTGCGACAGCGGCGCTACCGGGCTGCGGGCGGCTGATCGGCCCAGGCGGCGAGCAACGCCGCCTCACGCTCCGGCTCCATGCCGGTTCGCGAACGGTTCGCGGTCACGATCTGCGTCCATTCCGGATGCTCGCTCAACCACGACCACGTGTCCTGCACGGTGTCACGCGCAGCGCGGCACGTGAGTCCCGATTGAAGTGCGAGTGACGAGTCACACGTGTAAAAGCCTGCCATGTCGCCGATCGGCGGCACCCAGATGGGCAGCTCGGTCCACGGTTCGACCTTGTGGGCCAACAGGAACTCCGCGTCGATCCATGTGTCCACGGCGCGTGATCCCGTGACCTCGTGGCACAGGGCGAGCACCCCGGCCATCGTCGTGTGGCCCGGCCGGCTCAACACGTTGACCGCGCCGTTCAAGTCGGTATCGATGGCGAACGCCGCCAGGTCCCGCGCATCGATGTACTGAATCGGCAGGTCCTTCGGCTCGGGTGCGAGCACGTCACCGCCGGCGGCGATGCGGCGCAGCCACCATGGCAGGCGGCCGATGTTCTCGCGTGGTCCGAGGATCAGCCCGGGCCGCGCGAAGACGCACCGCTCGGCGCCGAACACGCTCTCGATGGCAAGCTCGGCGCCGCGCTTGTCGGCCGCGTAGTCCGTCGCATCTGCGTCCGGTTGCGCGTCGACGGTCGGTGATGCCTCGGTGAGGACGCCCTCGTGCACCTCGGCATACACCGAGATGGTCGAGATGTACACATAACGATCCGCGTGTGGCTCGAGCGTTCGCGCGGCCTCGAGCACGACGCGCGGTGCGCGCGACCACGCATCGACGACCACGTCCCATTGCTCCCCGGTCACCGCGTTGAGGTCCGCCGGATTCGTGCGGTCGCCGTGGATCACACGGACACCGTCCGGCGCCGAGCCGGTCTGTCCGCGGTGGAAGATCGTGACGTCGTCACCGCGGGCGAGCGCCGCCCCGGTGACCGCCGGGCCGACGAAATCGGTGCCGCCGAGCACCAGGACCTTACGCGACATCGAGCTCCGGCATGTGCTCCGCGACCGTCTTCTCCGGTCTGCGCAGGAACATCGCCGGGATCACGCCGAGGAGTGTGAGGATGGTGATGAACGCGAAGGTTCGATCGAACGACGTGCTCAGCGCGTCCGCGGCGTACGTGCGACCGAATTGCGCGACCACGGGAGGAACGGTTGCGGTGGTGCTCGGCTGACCCCCGTTCTGGATGAGCGTCGAGTACTGACCCTGCAACGTGCTGCAGAACTCCGCGGTGGTGAGTTGATGGCCGGATGTGGATGCCGCGCTCAGCACCGCTGCTGACGGCGCGCACGATGCCTGTCCGATCGCCGTGGTGAACTGCGCCGCAAGCACCGTCACCAGCACCGCGATGCCGATGGATGAGCCGATGCGCTGCAGGCTGTTGGAGATGCTCGACGCGCTCGAGCTGAGGTGATGGGGCACACGCGCCATCGCCGCGGCCATCGACGGCATCATCGAGAACCCCATCGCGAAGCCGCGCAGCAGCAGGGCGCTCACGACGAGCCAGTTCGACGACGTCGGATGAATCTGCGCAAGCAGGAAGCCCCCGCCCGCGAGCATCACCATGCCGGTTGCGACCACGGGACGCGGGCCGATCCGGTCGGTGAGATATCCGCCGAGCGGCATGGCGACCGCCGCGGTGATCGCCTGTGGCAGCAAGAGGAGTCCTGTCTCGAGCGGGCTGTACCCGTGCACCTCCTGGAGGTACAGCGGCAGCAGCAGCATGCCGCCGAACAGCGCGGTGACGATGATGAAGCTCAGGCCCATGGACCACGAGAAGGTCGAATCGCGGAAGAGGCGCAGCTGCAGCAGCGGCTCCGGGTTGCCGCGATTCCCGATCGCGATGTTCGCGACGGCGAGCGCGGTGCCCACGAGCATCACGATCGTGTCCAGCGCGGTCCAGCCGTCGACGACGCCGTTGCGCAGCGCGACGACGAACGCACCGGCGGCGAGCGGGATCATGAGCAGCGTTGCCGCGCGCCTGCGGCCGAGCTGCGACAGGACGAAGGCCGTGAGCAGCACTGCCGCACCGATCAGCAGGCTGATCACCAGGAGCGAACCCCAGCCGAGACTGATGCTCTGGTCGACGGCATACATGACCGCGACCGCGGCAGGCGGCGCCGTCAGCAGGCCGAACGTATCGAGTCGCAGGCCGTGAGACCGGTTCGATTCAGTGAGGAACCGCCACGCGGACGCGAACGCGATCAGTCCGATGGGAACGTTGACGTAGAAGATGAGTCGCCACGAGAAGTCCTGGACGAACCATCCGCCGAGGACGGGCCCGACGGCAGGCGCGAGGAGCATCGGGATCCCGAAGATCCCCATGACCCGTCCCATGTTCTGCGGTCCGACGGCTCGCATGATGATGGTCATGCCGATCGGCATCAGCATGCCCCCGCCGAGTCCCTGGAGGACGCGGAAGATGACCAGCTCCGGAAGGTTCTGCGCGATGCCGCACGCCATCGAGGCAAGCGTGAACAGCGCGATGGTGATCAGATACAGACGCTTTGTGCCAAACCGGTCTGTGGCCCAGCCGGCCATGGGGATGACCGCGCCCTGCGCGAGCATGTACCCGGTCACGACCCACGAGATGTCGGCGTAGGAGCCGGCCTTGAGGTCAACCTGCAGAGTCGGTATCGCGATGTTGACGATGGTCGCATCGAGGATCGTCATGATCGTGCCGAGCAGCACCACGCCGAGCGCGATCCACTTGTAGTCGAACCGCCCGGTGGGCCCGCCGACAAGGCCGTCGTCGACGGGAGGGAGTACGGCTGCCGGAGCGTCTGGCCGGTCGAGGACGTCAGTCATGTGCACCTTCCTTGCTGTGTCCCGGCTCCGGCCAGTCGACGATCTTGCCCATCAGGAGCACGAGTTGCTCGAGCTCCGCGTCATCGAGAGGAGCGAGCGCCTCGAGCGCAACGGTCTTCCTCGCCTCATCGAATCGGTCGAGCATCCGCAAGGCGAGCTGCGATGGAACGATGTGGATGATCCGGCGATCCTCGGCGTCGTTGATGCGCTCGGCGAAGCCCAGGCGGATCATGCGGTCGACCAGCGCGCTCGCCGAGCTGAGCGCGCACTGCTGCATGCGCGCGATCTCGTTCATCGTTGCCCCGCAGGACGTTCCCGTGGCGGCGCGGAGCTGTTCGAGCGCAACGACCTGGTGCCACGTGACCGCGCCAAACTCGCCCCGCAACTCTTCGGGAACGCTCGCCATCAGACGACGCTTGACGCCGCCGATGTAGCCGAAGAGCAGGTCGGCGAGCTCGTCACGACGAGCGCTGGTGTTGTGCGGCGATGGGACGGTCCGCTCCACCGCGGGGACTTGGCTCACACACGTCCTCGAGCGTTCCACTCAGGCGTCCGGCCCCGAGTGTTCGATAAACGAATGGTTCTAGTGTAGAACTATTCGTCAGTCGATGTCAACCGGGGGCGGTGTCCCGAACACGCCGCAACAGGCGCGAGCGACCGGTCAACTCGTGCTGCGACTTGGCGCCGACAAGCTCGTTCGACGCCACCTCGAGGAGTGCCGCAACCTCCTGCGCGTCCGCCGGGTAGACGGCGACGCCGGCAGAGGCTGTTGCACCGGACCTGCCGAGTCCCTGATCGCCCGAGGTGTTGGCACTGAATCGCTGCTGGATGCGCGCCGCCACCGCGGCGGCCTGTTCCCGATCGGCGCCGGGAAGGACGCACACGAACTCGTCAGCGCCGAAGCGCGCAGCGCTGTCCTCGCGTCGAAGGATCGAGCGGAGCACGTCGGCAAACGTCTCGAGCACCCGGTTGCCGGTGTCATGGCCCCACCGGTCGTTGAGCTCGCCGAAGCCGTCGATGTCGGCCATGATCAGCGCCAGGGTGCTCTCGCGCCGCGAGGCGCGCGCGAGCTCCTTGTCGATGACCGTGAGCAGTTGCGGGCGCGTCGCCATGCCGGTGACCGCGTCGAGCTGCGCTCGCCCCATCTCCTCCTCGTGGCGGCGAGCTCGCTCGATCGCCCGAGCGGCCTCATCCGCCAGGGCTTCGATGATCGGTGTGTCGGTCTCGACCCAGGTGTTCTCCCGGTGGTCGGACGTCAGCAGGATGGCGCCGATCGCCGTCCCGTCGACGCGCAATGGCGCCCCGATCGCCGACCGGATGAAACCGAGCTTGGATCGGCGCAGCCGGACGCGGTTGGCCTCGCGAAGGCTCGCCTGAGCCATCGAGGCGGACAGCGTCGTCGGCCACAACTCCGCGCGCTCGGCAACGAACGCGGCACCGCCGAGTCCCTCACCCGGGGCGAGCTCGTAGGCGGGACCGCCCGATCCCACACCACCGGACGACAGGAACACGCCCTGCGACTTCAACAGTCCGTCGGCGGGATCGTTGATGAGGACCATGCCCGTCGAGGTCTCGGGAAAGATCTCCCGGCACGCTTCGAGCACCGCCGACGCGACCGAGGTCACGTCCCGGGCGACACCGAGCCTGCGACCGAGTGTCGCGTAGACATGGCCGCGCCGGGTGTCGGCGTCGAGCCTCTCGAGGCTCCGGTCTGCCGCGCCGACGACGATGAGCTTGATGCCGAGAATCCCCGCCACTGCGACCGCGAGCGAGGCTGCGCCCGATGCGCTGGGGGCCGCCGTGAGCCAGAGCGCGACAAAGATCGCGACGACCACCCCCGCACCGGCGACGCCAACGACCGACGGGGAACGGGTGACCGAGGCGATCGTCCGCGCTGAGGACGCCGGCGTGGCGTCGGTGTCCACTCCGACAAGGATCGCCGTGAACGCGATCGTCGCGATCAGGGTGAAGTCGGGGAGCTGACCGGCCACCGCTCGCAAGCCGAGAGCGGCCAGCAGCGCAATTGCCACCGCCTCCACGACCGAAGCTGATTGCCGGTGACGCTGCCACGCCGGCGGCAGCCACGTCAGCGTCGCACCGATCCCGATTGCCAGGGCCGCGAGAAGCGCATCGAGGACACGGACGCCTGACGTGACGGGCAGCGTGAGCACCCTGACCACAATCGCCGCGCCGACGATGCCCGCTCCTGCCTGGCTGAAACGCCGCGACGATTGCAATGGATAGCCCACCTAATCCCCCCCAGCAGACCCGACTCGACCCAGGGCCGCCTGTCGGTACTGCCCAATTGTGGCAGAAGTTCCGCCGATAAACCTGTGGTAGGCTTGCGAACTGACGTTCGCTCTCAGGTCTCCGTTCTTGCTCTCAGCACCATGACGATACGTCTCCTCCATCTCTCTGACCTCCACCTCGACCGGGTGTTTGCCGCCATGGGCTGCCAGGGCGAGCTCGCCCGGCGCCGCCGGCAGGGCCTCCGCGAGGCACTCACCGGCGCGGGCCGCCTGGCGATGGAACAGGGCTGTCTGGCGGTCACCATCGGCGGTGACCTGTACGAGCACGAGCGAGCCGGCGTCGACACGGGACGATTCCTTGCCGAGACCTTCGCCTCGTGGCAGCCGATGCGGGTGCTGATCTCGCCGGGGAACCATGACGCGCTGCTCCCGGGGTCGTTGTACCGCCGGGTCGAGTGGCCGGACAACGTCACCGTGTTCGGTGCTACCGAGCTCGAGCCGGTGGAGCTGACCGACGGGGTGACGATCTGGGGGCTCGCACACCGCGAGCCGGCCTGGCAGGGCGATCCGCTCGCCGGATCGCCGGCCACGTCGGGTTCCGGCGTCCACCTCGCGCTGTTTCATGGCGCGGAGATCGGAACCCGGCCCGAGGGGAAGTCGATGCACGGGCCGTTTCACGCGGAGCGGATCCGCGCCGCCGGCTTTGCCGCCGCGCTGTGCGGTCACTACCACGGCCGTCGCCTCGACACCGGCTCCGGACTCCTCTATCCCGGGACGCCGGAGCCGCTCAGCTTCGATGACGAGGGCGGTCGTGGGCCGGTCGTCGTCGAGATCAGCGACTCAGGCGATGTGCAGTTCATCGCTCACGACACCAATCGATGGTCGGTGTTCACCGTCGAGTGCGACGCCGAGGAGTGCGGCTCGGCAGAGGCGGTGATCGACGAGGTCACCATGCACTGCGAATCGACCGGTCTCGGCAATCCCGAGCGGACCATGATCCGGGTCGACCTCACCGGAGTGATCGACTCGGCGATCTCGCTCGACGCCTTCACCGTGGAGCTTTCGGTGCGAGAGCGCCTGGGCCTCGCCGCGGTCAAGGTGCGTGATCGCACCGCTCCGTACGTCGACCTCGAGACGGCACTGGTTGAGGAGAGCACTCGCGGCGCCTTTGTGCGGGCGGCCACCGCGGCTGCCAAGGACGCGGATCTTGAGGATGCGCTCGTGCTCGAGGAGGCACTTCGCTACGGCCTGATGGCGCTCTCCGGCGCCGAGGTCGGCCTGCGATGATCCTCGAGCGGGTCGAGATCACCGGCTTCGGCTGTCTCCACGACGTCACCGCAGAGCTGCATCCGCGGATCACGGTGATCACGGGACGGAACGAGTCGGGCAAGTCCACACTGCTTCGCGCCGTGCGAGGAGCCCTCTACGGGGTCGACGCCGGCGGACAGGGTCGCGCCGTCGATCGCAGTGACTGGGCACGCTATGAACCCTGGAATGGGGGCGGCTACGGCCTCGCGCTCACGTACAAGCTCGACGATGGGCGCCGCATCCGCGTCGCCCGGCGGCTCGATACCCGCGAGCAGTCCGTCCAGGTCCTGGAACTCGGCGGATCCGAGTTGACCGACGAGTTGCGCAGCGGCCGATCGGTGACCCCCGGACGGTTCCACCTGGGGATCGATGAGATCGTCTTCTGCGCCACCGCATGGCTCGGCGACGACGGTCTCCGTCTCGACGCGCCGGAGAGCGCCCGCCAGCGCGCGGTGCAACTGCAGGAGGCGATCGAGCGGCTGGCCGATACGCGCCGGGGCGTGACCGCTGCGCAGGCCATGGTTCGGATTCGCGAGGCGATGGACCGGGTCGGATCCGAGCGGCGGACGACGAGCCCACTCGGGGTTGCGACCGCCAGGCTGCGAACGCTCGAGCGCACCATCGCGGAAGCCCGGACGCGCCTGGCCGCGGTCGCGGTCGACCAGGAGCGCCTCACAACGCTCGACGCGACACTCAATGCGGAATCGGAGCGCTGGCGTGAGGCGGAACGCGCACGGATCTCCGGGCGGCTCGCCGAAGTCGCCAGCCGCCGGGTGCGTCTCGGGGAGATGGTTCGCGAGTCACGGCTCCAGGGCGCCGAGGTCGAGGCGACAGCCTCCTATGCGCGCTTCCCTCTCGATGTGGAGACCGAGGTGACCACGCTCGGCGGGGAGCTGGCGCAGGCCAGGTCGAACGCGACCGGTGCACACGCACGGTGGCAGGCGGCGGTTGACCGCCTGCGACCGATCCGCACGCGACGGGAGGTGATCGCCACCGGCGTTACCGCCATCGGCCCGGGTGTCGAGTTCGGCAACGACGTCGGCGAGCGCTCGCAACGCCTGCGCGGCGAGCTGATCGCCGTTGCCGGCGCAGCCCGTCGCAACGGCGGCGACGACGCCCGCGAGGCCGCGCTCCGTCGCGAGATCGCGGCAACGGGCCTCCGCACCCTGCCGGCGAACGTGATCGACGAGCTGCTCCCCGAGCTCGAGGCGGCAGGACACGGCGGCTGGCGCTTCGGTGTCGCGGCAGTGCTTGCGGCGGGACTGGGGGCGGCGGTCGCCGTCGCGTTCGCGCACGCTCACACCGTCGTCGCGGCGGTCGTGGCCGTGGTGCTCGGAGCCATCGTCGCAGCCGCCTGCGCGTGGCGCGCCTGGACACGAGCATCCGCCGCGTCGCGGGCGCGCGCGGCCGCGACGGCGCTCGCCCTGGATGCGGGCGTCGATCCGGCGGAGCTCGCGAGGCTGCAGGACCGGTTGCCCGTCCTGCGAACGCTCCACGAAGCACTCGACGATGCCGAACGCCGAACCGCAGGCCGCCGAGCCGAAGCGGAAGCGGTTCAGGTCGCCCTGGGATCGCTTCTTGAACGTGCCGGTGCACTGGCCGCCAAAGCCGGCATCGACGCAGCGTGGCGTGGCGCCGATGCCACCACCGACGCTGCGATCACGAGTGCGCAGCACATCCTCGACCGGGTCGATGCGATCGTGCACCAAGCTCGCCGGCGCGACGAACTGGTCGCCGAGGATGCCGTGCTCGCCGCCGAGGAATCGGCATGCTCGCAATCCCGCGAGGACGTCGACCGCGCGGAGCGTGCGGTGGCGAACCTCGAGATCCGGCTGCGAACGGTGCTGAAAGCTGGGGGCGTCAGCGTCGCGGATGCCGACGCGACCAGCCTGGTGGCCGGTGTCCACCATGCGAGTGAGCGCAGGCGCAGTCACGATGCCGCGCGCCGCCGGCTGGACGAGCTCCAGCGATCGGTCCTCGCGCTCGGCGGCGACGCGGCGACGCTCGAGAACCTGGAGACGGCGCTCGCGGATCAGCTCATGCAGTGCGGGGGTGATCCCGATACGGCGCTTGCAGCCGAACCACCCGATGCCGCCGTGCTTCAGGCGCTCGACCTCGAGGCCGAGCGGGCGCGACGCGCCGCAACGTCGGCGGGTGACCAGGCCCGCGAGTTGCGCGCGCGACTCGGTGGCGTGCTCGACACGCTCCCGGTCATCGCCGACCTCGAGGACGAGCGCGACGCCTGCGAAATCGCACGCGACCGCGGACTGCGTCAGCTGACGGCGCTGCGCCGCGCTGCGGATCTGATCGAGGCGGCGTCGCGTGTGACCCACCGTGAGATCGCGCCACGGCTCGCCGAGTCGCTGGGAAGCCGCCTCAGCCTGCTGACGGGCGCACGCTACGTCGAGGTCAACGTCGACACGGATCACTTCGCGCTCGGTCTGCTCAGTCGCGAACGACCAGACATGCTGCCCCTCGACGCGGTCTCGCATGGAACCCGTGACCAGGTGGCGCTCCTCCTCCGGCTCGCGCTGTGCGAGGTCCTCGGCGGTGGCGGCGAGCGCACGCCACTGCTCCTCGACGAACCGCTCCTCACATCGGATCCGCTCCGCCGTGACCTCTTCATCGAGTTTCTGCACGACCTGTCTGCAACACACCAGGTGCTGCTGAGCACCGCCGATCCGGCGATGGTCGAGGCCGTCGCCCGCGTCACCGCCGGCGATTGCTCGGTGGTGCGACTCGAGGATCCGCCGGTGCTCGACGTGATCGGCGGCGCGCACTCCCTCGGGCGTCACAGTGCGCGGATGCGCTTGCTGGCCGGTCAGGGCTGACGTCAGAGCGCTTTCGCGATGCGCACGAGCCCTTCGAGCTCGGACACCTCTTCGCTGAAGAGCGGCATGCGCACGATGGGAACTTCGCCGAGGCGGCTCAGCTTCGAGAGTTGACGCGCCTCGCGTGCCGCCAGCGTGCTGCGATTGAGGAACGTCGTGCCGACGAAGCGCGCGACGTCGGCGCTGACGCGAGCGCCGAGCTCGCTGCTGAGCCATGCCGCCACCTTCGGATCCTCGACCAGTGTCGTCGCCGCGGCGACGCCTCCGGTATCACGGAACACGTCCGGCAGGACGCGGTTCACGACCACCGCACGCAGCGGCATCTTGAACTCGCGCAGCTTGGCGCAGAAGAACTCGGCCTCACCGAACGGACCCTGCTCAAGAGTCGTGACCACAACAAAGCCCGTCTGAGGACTGCGGAGCAGCCGGTAGACCGACCGCGCCCGGCCCTGGATCCCGTCGTACAGCGACTGCAGTTGCCGGACGAAATCCGACACCTCCGCGAGGACCTCGGCGCCGAGCAGCCGGTCGGCAAGGCGGAGAAACGGCGCAGCCGCAAAGTTCATGGCGCGAAAGCCGAAACGCGACGGGCCACCGGAGAGCAGCGACAGAAGCCGGGAGCCGACGTAGTCGGTCAGACGGCTCGGCGCCTCCAGGAAGTCGAGCGCGTTGCGCGACGGTGGCGTGTCGACCACGATGCAGTCGTACTCTCCCGCGTCGTGGAGCTCGTACAGGGCCTCGATCGCCGCGTATTCGTGTGACCCGACGAACGAGTCGGTGATGCGCTGGTAGAGCGGGTTGCTCAGGATTCGTCGCGCGGTCGCGCGATCCGGCGCGTAGCGCTCGATCATCCGGTCCCACGCCTGCTTCATGTCGAGCATCGCCGCTTCGAGCTCGCCGGTCATCGCGATGCCCGCCCGGCGCAGGCGTGCCTTGGGGATGCGAACGGGTTCAGCCCCGATGCCCTTGATGCCGAGCGCGGTGGCGAGACGTCGCGCCGGGTCGACCGTCAGCACGAGGACGCGCTTGTCCTCGGCGGCCGCGATCGCCAGACCGAGCGCCGCGCTCACGGTGGTCTTGCCGACGCCGCCACTCCCGCAGCAGATGACGACCTCGAGCGAAGCCAGGTTGCGGCCGAGGCCGGCCGGCTCATTGCGCACGGTCCGCCGGCGCTCGGGGACGGGGGCGACCTCGTCTGCGCTCATGACAGCCTGCTGCTGAGCGCGTCGGCGACCGCGCGGGTCGTGGTCAGCCCTGTCCGATCCATGATGAACGGGACCGCGACCACCGGCATGGGGAGCTTGCTCCGGAGCTGGCGCGCATAGCGCGCCGTCGTGTCGTAGAGATGCGCCTGAAGATCGAGGCCGGCATCGAGCGGCGCGGGCGAGCCACCAAGATGCTGAGCGACCACATCGGCGTGCTCCGGGTCGATGAGCTCGGTCATGAGCCGCCGGTGCGCGGTGGTCACCGGCTCATCGACGGCGCGATTCAGCACGCACACGTCCACCGCGACGCCCGACCCGTTGCGCAGGCGCTCGTGCAACTCGATCGCCTCGGTGACCGGCATCTCCTCGGGAAGTGCACAGAGCACGACGCAGGTCCGGAGCGGGTCTCGAATCAGCGCGGCGATCCACTCGACCTGCGCTCGGATGATGCCGCCACGCACGAGCGTGAGCATCGCCTTCGGCGCGGAGAGGTGTGACTCGACCTGTCCCCCCGCGGCGCAGTCGACGAGGATGAGATCCCAGACGGGCGAACCCGATCCCGGCTCCTTGCGGCGCTCCTCGTACGCGATCTTGCCGACCACCAGCATGTCGCGCGGACCCGGCACTCCCGTCGCGATGAAGTCGAACACGCGCGCGAGCGGGGTCAGGCGCGTGAGCCGCGGCACCTTGAAGTAGATGTTCAGGTACTCCTGGAACGACTCGTCGGTACGCAGTTCGAGCACCGAGAGGTTGTGCTGGACCACGTGTGGTGCAAAGCCCGCAGGCGGCGATCCGAGCGCGGCGGCAAGGTCGCCCTTGGCGTCGACATCGATGGCCAGGACCCGTTTGCCGGCGCGGGCCGCGAGCAGGGACAGGGCCGCAGTCATCGTGCTCCGGCCGGTTCCGCCCTTGCCCGCGACGAAGACGACCCGCCGCGCGAGCAGCGCCGCGAGGTCGATGCGCTCTCCAGCGATCGCGCGCCTAACCGCCGTTGATGGTCTCCAGGACCTCTGCGGCGTGCCCGCTGGGCTTGACATCACGCCACTCGCGCTCGATGGTCCCGTCCGGTCCAATCAGGACTGTCGCGCGCGCCACCCCCATGTACTCACGCCCCATGAACTTCTTCTGGACCCAGAGGCCCTGGGACTCGATGAGACGCCGCTCCGGATCGCTGATCAACGGTATGCCCAGCGAGCATTTGTCGATGAATCGCTGGTGGCTCCTCGCAGTGTCCGGGGACACGCCGTAGACGTCGACTCCCGCCTCGGCGAACTCCTCCTTGAGCCGGGTGAACTCCTGGCCTTCGAGCGTGCAACCGGGCGTGTTGTCCTTGGGGTAGAAGTACAGCAGGGTTCGACGGCCTTCGAGGTCGGCGCTGCGCACGCGGCGGCCGCCGGTCGTCTCGAGATCGAAGTCAGGGAGTCGTGCCCCGACGGTCATGGTCCCCGGTCCTCCGTGGGCAGCCGCAGTGGTGGCCAAGTGTAGGTGAGCACCGGCTGCCAGGGGCCTCGGTGCATCGGGCGCATCGCTCGCCTTCCTATACTCGGGCGGTGCCCTCGAACTCCCGTCCCGGCGTGGCCACGACGGGCAAGGGGGCCGCGTCGAAGCGGCGGGCGCCCGATCCGACCCAGCCGCGCCCGGTGCCGATCCTCCTGCGCTACATCTCGTGCGGGCTGCTGTCGCTCGCCGGCGGGGCCACGTGGCGGTTCACGCTCTCACCCAACGCGGTCGGGATCGTCACCGCCTTCGCAGGGATCTTCTTTCTGTTGCTGGGGTTTCTCGTCGGTGGCGTCTTCTGGTACACGCACGATCTCCGGGTCCGCAAGCGCAGCCCGGAGCTGATGCCGGACGAGCGCCTCGTCTTCTCGTTCGTGGTGTTCGTGATGGTGCCGTTCGGGGTGCTCGCCTTCATCGGCGTGATCTGGCTGCTCTCGCTGCTGATCGGCGTGCACTGAGCGAGCGCAGCTGCCGATCCGCGGCCCTCAGTTCAGGAAGGCGCGAAGCCGGCCTGCAACCTCGGTCATCCGGGTGCGATCCGGACACTCCTCCGGCGCGTCGTCGAGGTACGCGGTGATGTCATTGAGCGCGGCCACGACCTTGCCCATGCGCCAGAGCAGCAGGCCGCGATCGCGACGTTCCGCCGGCGACGGCACGAGGTCGACGCATCGGTCGGCGGCGCGAAGCGCCTGGTCCCAGCATTCGAGGCTCGTGTAGCAGCGGCGCAGGTTGCGAGACATGCGAGCGAGCATGTCCCGTGCACTCGCACGGGCCACCTGGGCGGGCTCGAGATGCTCGATCTCCTGACCGGTCGCCGTCGTGACCAGCCGCTTGACGTCCTCCTCATCGAGCGGTTCGCCACTCGCGACCGTGTCGAAGAGATGACCGTCAACGCGGACGACGAAGTGACCCGGCAGGTTCACGCCTTCCACGGGAATCTCCGCCCTGGCCCCGACCGCGATCCAGATGGCCGAGCACGCGATCGGCACTCCGGCACCGCGCTCGAGCACGGTGTGGAGGTAGTGGGCGCGCGGGTCGCCGCCGCCCGCGCCGCGAAGACGGAGCCGGTCACGCAGCAGCGCGCCCACCAGTGGCGCGTCCGAAGCGCTGCACCCGTCAAGGCCGCACCGTGAGCGCAACTCGCTCGCCAGGTCGTCGAGGCGCTCGAGCCAGCGTTCCGGCTCGACTCCGGGGCAGTCGTCGGCCGCGAGCCACAGCGCGCCCTCGGCGATATCGCCATCCCGGGCGGCGCACTCAAGCACCGCCTCGCGTGGCTCCAGTCCCTGCATGGCCGGTAATCATGCTCCGCGACCCGCGTGTGGGCGCATTTCCGAGGAGCCCAGCCAGGCCGCTCAACTAGACTGACCTTGTGCTGCTCGAGGAGATCGCCGGTCCAGACGACCTGCGTGGGCTCGGTCCGGAGGATCTGACCCGCCTCTGCGCCGAGATTCGCGACGAGCTGATCAGCGCCGTTTCCCGGACCGGGGGACATCTCGGTCCCAACCTCGGCGTGGTCGAGCTCACGGTTGCGATGCACCGGGTGTTCGACAGCCCGCGCGACGCGATCATCTTCGACACGGGGCACCAGGCGTATGTCCACAAGATGCTCACCGGACGGCTCGGCCTGTTCGACACGCTCCGCCAGCAGGGAGGCCTGAGCGGCTATCCGTCGCGGCGAGAATCCGAGCACGACCTCATCGAGAACTCGCACGCATCAACCGGATTGAGCTACGCGCTCGGGTTTGCGACGGCGCGCGAGTTGCGCGGTGAGAGCGGCAAGGTCGTCTGCGTCATCGGTGACGGCGCGCTCACCGGCGGGATGGCGTACGAGGCCCTCAACAACATCGGTCAGCTGAAGCCCGAGATGGTGATCATCCTGAACGACAACGGGCGGAGCTACGCGCCGACGGTCGGCGGGATCGCTGAGAACCTCGGTCATCTCCGCCTGTCACCCCGCTATGAGGCGGCCAAGGACGCCGCCGGAACGGCGCTGCGCTCGCTGCCGGCGGTGGGGCACTCCGCATACGAGACCGCCCGGCGTATGAAGAACTCCCTCAAGCAACTGGTTGCGCCGATCTCCCTCTTCGAGACGCTCGGCCTCAAGTACGGTGGACCGATCGACGGACACGACCTCGCAGCCCTCGAGAAAGCGCTCCGCGACGCGGCGCGCATCCGCGGACCGGTGGTGGTGCACGTCGTCACCAACAAGGGCCAGGGATATGGCCCCGCTGTTGCAGACAAGATTGACAAATTCCACGGGGTGTCCTCGTTCGACCCGGACAGCGGGACCGCCGTGAAGAAGGGGCTCGACTGGACCGACGTCTTCGGCGAGGCGCTCTGCGAGGCTGCCGAGGCCGACGAGCGGATCGTGGCCATCACCGCCGCGATGGCTTCGTCGACCGGATTGCTCGACTTCGCGCAACGTTTCCCGGACCGCTTCTTCGACGTCGGTATCGCCGAACAGCACGCGGTGACGTTCGCGGCCGGGCTGGCAATGCGCGGGTTGCGTCCGGTCGTCTGCATCTACTCGACATTCCTGCAGCGCGCCTTCGACCAGATCGCCTGCGATGTCGCGCTCCACAAGCTGCCGGTGACGTTCGTGATCGACCGCGCCGGGATCACCGGTGCCGACGGACCGTCCCACCACGGCATGCTCGACCTGGCGTACCTGCGCTGCATCCCCGGGATGACGATCTCGGCGCCGAGCTCACCCGACGAGTTGCGCAGGATGTTCGCGACCGCGATCGCGTACGACGGCCCGTTCTCACTGCGCTTCCCGCGTGGCCCCGCGCCGTCCGCGAGCAGCGCACCGCTGGAAGCGATTCCGGTGCCGAGCATCGCCATTCGCCACCGCGGCCAGGACCTGGCGATCTTCGCCGTCGGCAAGATGGTCGCCGTGGCGATGCAGGCGCAGGAAAAGCTCGGCGCCGATGGGATCTCGACAACTGTGATCGATGCTCGATTCGTCAAACCGCTCGCTCCCGAGCTCAGCGCCATCGCGGCACGCCACCGGGCGGTCATCACGGTCGAGGACGGCGTGGCCAGCGGTGGCTTCGGCTCGGCAGTGACGGACCTCCTCTCCTCTGACGGGATCACGGTGCCGATCGTGCGGATGGGCCTCCCGGATCAGTTCATCGAGCACGGGGCGCAGGCCGCCCTCCTCGGGCAGTACGGGCTCGACGCCGACGGCGTCGCCGCCGCCGCGCTTGCGCTGCTGCCCGCAACCGAGGTGCTCGCGGGCTAAGTCAGGGAGCTCCGCCCGCCTTCACCGATAGTCAAGCGGTTGGAACGAATAGATGTGGCCGCCGATGTATCGGTCATACCCCTGAGGGAACGGCCCCCACCGCACCCCGAACTGCCGCTCATCCTCGGCCGGATGCCGCCTCCCTCGCGACGCCGACTCCAGGTGGGTGAGCTCCGCAAGCGGCGTGTAGACGTTTCGATATCCGGCTCTCATGACGCGCAGGCAGAAGTCGACGTCGTTGAATGCAACCCGCAGCGACTCGTCGAACCCGTTGACCTCGTTCCAGACGGATCGCTTGACCATCAGGCACGCGGCGGTGACCGCGCTCACGGTGCGACAGGTGAGCCCGAGCCCGAAATACAACGAGAGATCGAGATTGTCTGCGGCCCCTCCCTGGCCGCCAACGCGAATGCCCTCGTGCTGCGGTGTGCCGTCCGAGAAGAGCAACCTGGCGCCGACCGCGCCGATCTCCGGTCGCTGACTCTGCGCCAGCAGGGCGCCGAGCCACCCGGGCTTCGCACCGACGATGTCGTTGTTCAGCAACAGGACGTGCTCGGCCGGGCCGAGCGCGGCGACGCCGAGGTTCACCAGTCTCGAGAAGTTGAAGGCACCTGGCCCCGGCACCACCATGTGCCCGCAGCCGGCGAGGTACTCGAGGGTCGCGGTGTCGGCGCTGTCGTTGTCGACGATCACCAGGCGGACGTCGTGCAGCGCCGCCTCCCGCTCGACGCATGCCACGGACTGGCGGAGCAGATCGACCGCATCGCGCGTGGGAATGACGACGCCGACCGTCGGGTTGCCGACGATCGCCCGCGACACGTGGTACATGCCCATCCAGGCGCCCGGGACGACGGTGCCCTCCACTCCGAGACGTGCGAGCCGCTCGTTGAGGCATCGCGTGCCGGCCACGAAGGCCTCGGGCTTCGAAAGCGGCCTCCCCGCAACGGAATCCCGGTGGATGCGCCAGCTGTACAGCACTTCGCGAACGTGCCCGATCTCCCCGGCAAGCTCGGTGCACCGCAGGAAGAGGTCGTAGTCCTGGCTGCCGTCGAAGCCGTCGCGAAAGCCTCCTGCCCGATCGAAGAGCTCGCGACGTATCGCCGTGAGATGACACATGTAGTTGCAGCTTTCCAGGAGCTCCGGTGACCAGTCAGCCTTGAGGTGCGCTCCGACGCGACGGTTGCTCTGGTCGAGCCGATCCTCATCGGAGTAGACGAGGTCGCACGAAGGGTGAGCGCGGAGGTATCGGACGACCTCGAAGAGCGCGTGCGGACGGAGCACGTCATCGTGGTCGAGAAACGTGATGACCGGACCGGTTGCCAGTTCTGCCGCGCGCTGCGAGGCCCTCGCGATGCCTCCGTTGGCCGGCAGCGCGGCGAAACGGATGCGCGGATCACCGCTCCAGCTGGAGACCACGCGCGCGGCGGTGTCGTCGGGTGACCCGTCGTCGACGATGCAGAGCTCCCAGTGCTCGTACGCCTGTGCCTGCACCGAACGGATCGCGGCACCGAGGAAGCGCTTGTTGGATTTGTATGTCGGCATGACGATGCTGACAAGGGGTCGCTCCATCCAGTTCCGCGACATCTCGCGCATGCGTCGGAGTCGCGCGGGGCTGGGATCATTGCGCCGGCAGAAGGCGTTCCAACGCTGGTCCGCGGGTGCGAGTTTCTGCCCCAGGGTCATCCGGGGGCGCAGATCGAGGGGGTGGGCGCCGTTGGCGGTGGCGACCAGGAACTGCATCGCCTGCTCTCGCCTGGTTGCGGGGGGTGCGGCCCGATGCGCTGCAGCGGCGAAGATGCGCGCCAACCGATACGATCCGCTCCCTTCGAGACTCACGAGCGTGCTCTCGAGGCCGGCAGCCCGCTCCTCCGAGACCTCGAGGCTCGCGTACGCGTCCTGCAGGTCCTTCTCGAGCCGGCGGACCGCTTCGACACGCTGATCCCCCGGGGTGCTCGGCTCGACCTGCTCGGCATCGGACTCTCGCGAGATGCCGTGGCTCGTGGCAGGGTCCTCCGTGCGGCTTTCTATGGTCATGAGATATTGGGGATCATGCGGATGGGGCCGCGCGAAGCTCCGGAGGCCGATGCGCCGCCAGCGTCAGGTGCCGCCCAAGGATGGTACCCGATGAGTCCTGGCGCAACGCGCAGAGCCGCCGTCCCAATAAACTCGCTGCATGTCGCTTCGCTGGCAGAACATCGTCATCGACTGCACCGACACGCTCCTGGTCGCGTCCTTCTGGAGCGAGGCGCTCGGGCTCGAGTTGCACGGACCCGAGGACGGCGAGTACTGGATCGAACCGGGTGGCGAGAGCCCGGACATCCTCTTCCTGCATGTCCCCGAGGGAAAATCGGTCAAGGACCGCATCCATCTCGACCTTCGCCCGGACGACCAGGCCGCTGAGGTCGAGCGGCTGATCGCGCTCGGCGCGCGGCGCATCGACATCGGTCAAGGAGAGGTCACCTGGGTCGTGATGGCCGATCCCGAAGCCAACGAGTTCTGCGTGCTGAGTGTCCGATCGGAGCCGGCGACTTCCTGATCACTGCGACAGGTTGCTGTTAAAAAGTGGGAGGGGCCGGGTCGAGGTAACCCGGCCCCCCTGTCCAGGAAGGAGTGTGCTGTTGAAGTGCTGAGCTCGTGCTCAGGCGTCGTAGTACAGGGCGAACTCGTAGGGATGCGGCCGCAGTGCCACCGGGTCCACTTCGTTCTCGCGCTTGTACGAGATGTACATATCGATCAGGTCCTGGGTGAACACGCCACCCTCGAGGAGGAACGCGTTGTCGACCTCGAGCGCGTTGAGCACCTCGGTCAGGGAGCCGGGGAGGTCCTTGACACGTGCCTTCTCCTCGCCCTCGAGCTCATACAGGTCGGCCTCGACCGGCGTCGGCGGCTCGATCCGGTTCTTGACCCCGTCAAGCCCGGCCATGAGGCAGGCTGAGAAGGAGAGGTATGGGTTGCACATCGGATCCGGCGAGCGGAACTCGAGACGACGTGCGGCGGGAGCGGGGCTGTAGGTCGGGATGCGCACGCAGGCGCTCCGGTTGCGCGCGCTGTACGCGAGCTTGATCGGCGCCTCGTACCCGGGCACGAGTCGCCGGTAGCTGTTGGTGGTCGGCGCCGCGAAGGCGAGCACCGCCGGCGCGTGCTTGAGCAGGCCGCCGATGTACCAGCGCGCGGTCTCACTGAGCAGCGCGTAGCCGTCCTTGTCAAAGAAGAGCGGCACGTCATCCTTCCAGAGCGACTGATGCGTGTGCATGCCGGAACCGTTGTCACCGAAGAGCGGCTTGGGCATGAACGTCGCGGTGTAGCCGTTCTGATAGCAGACGTTCTTGACGATGTGCTTGTAGATCTGCACCTTGTCGGCCATGTTCACCAGCGAGTCGAAGCGCATGTCGATCTCGGTCTGGCCGGCCGTGCCGACCTCATGGTGGTGCACCTCGATCTGGACGCCCGCGTCGATGAGCGCGAGCACGATCTTGCTGCGCAGATCCTGAAGCTTGTCGATCGGCGGCGTCGGGAAATACCCCTGCTTGAGCTTCGGACGGAAGCCGAGGTTCGCGGTGCCGTTCTTCCCGGTGTTCCAGATGCCCTCGTCGGAATCGATGTGGTAGTAACCCTCGTGGGTGTTCTGATCGAAGCGCACCGAGTTGAAGATGTAGAACTCGAGCTCGGGTCCCCAGTACGACGTGTCCGCGATGCCCGTACTGCGCAGATACTCCTCCGCCTTGCGCGCGACATAGCGCGGGTCGCGGCTGTAGTCGGCGAGCGTCAGCGGATCCTTGATGTCACAGACGATCGCAAGCGTCGGAATCTCGAGCGTGCTGTCGACGAAGGTACGTCCCGCGTCCGGGAACAGGAGCATGTCGCTCTCGTAGATCTTCTGGAAGCCGCGGATGCTCGAGCCGTCGAAGCCGATGCCCTCCGTGAAGAGCTCCTCGGTTAGCTCGCCGACCGGGATGCTGAAGTGCTGCCAGCTCCCGAGGAGATCTGCGAAGCGAAGATCGACGATCTTGATACCGAGGTCTTTCGCGTTGCGAATGACCTCGTTCGGCTTTGTTTTGGATTTGGTCGTCGGAGACATCGAAGCTGACCCCTCTAGTACCCGGACGGCTAGCGACTCGTCGATTGCCATAGGACTCCTTCCGCGACGGTTGGTTGCTACGCCGCCACCACCGATTGGACCCTCGGTGGCCGCGGCTCTCCTACCCGATGCAGACTAGGGTTCTGGCGGGCTCCGGACTATGGACTCTCAGACCGATGGTTTCCGAGGATGACTTGTGCAAAACGCACAAACCAAACGGTCGATGGTTCGCTCAGGTCGCAACGGCTGGTTTGATCTCCGCCAGCTGGGACCTGGCGAGCGCCTTGTCCTTGAAGTAGACCTTGTTGATGTCGACGAACAGCACCTGCGCCTCGGGCACGTCCTCCTCGGCGTAGATGGCGTCGACCGGGCACGGATCGACGCATGCGCCACAGTCGATGCACTCGTCCGGGTCGATGTAGACCATCCGGTCCTCTGCCGCCTCATGGATGCAGTCCACGGGGCAGACCTCGATGCAGGACTTGTCCTTGAGGTCGACGCAGGTCTCGGTGACGATGTAGGTCATGGGATTCCTTGAGTCTAGCAAGGGGAACTCCTCGCGCTCGCCGTCATTCGCGCCGGCACCGCGTAACCCGCGCCCGTACTGATTGGGTGACGCTGACCAAGGCGGTCTGAGGAAGGCTGTCCGGCGTCGAAGGAGAAGCCTCAGTGAGGGGAAGTCACATCCTGGGACACCTCGCGATGATCGCGATCCCAACCGCAGGCATCGCGCTCGGCCCGGTCGTCGCAGCGGCGTCGGGACCCTTTCTCGGCGGCCTGACGCATGTCACAACGCTCGGCTCGACCGTGCCGCACAACGGCGACGTGAACCCGTACGGCATGGCGGTCGTCACCGAGAACTGGGGCGACCTCGTAGCGGGCGACGTGCTCGTCAGCAATTTCAATGCCGCGTCCAATGCGCAGGGCACCGGCACAACCATCGTGCAGATGACGCCTCACGGCGGGCGATCGGTGTTCGCGCACATCACGGATCGCGACGTGCGCGGCATGTGCACGGGCGGCGTCGGACTCACCACGGCGCTCGCGATCCTGCAGCACCAGTGGGTCGTCGTCGGATCGCTGCCGACATCCGACGGGACCTCGGCCACCGCCAAGGCTGGGTGTCTGATCATCCTCGACAGCGACGGCAATGTCGTCGAGACGCTGAACAACGAGGATGGGATCAACGGCCCGTGGGATCTGGCGGCTGTCGACCGTGGCGCTGACTCGGACGTCTTCGTGACCAACGTGCTCAACGGCACCGTCGCCGCAGACGGCGCTGTGGTCAACCGCGGGAAGGTCGTCAGGCTTGTGCTCCACACCGCCGGCAGCGCAGCCCCGTGGGTGGTCTCGAGCACCGTCATCGGTTCGGGGTTCGCCGAGCGGACCGACCCCGCCGCGCTGGTGGTTGGGCCAACTGGCGATGCCGTGAGCGGCGCCGGGACCCTCTACGTCGCGGATACCGCCGACAACCGCATCGCAGCCATCCCCGACGCATTCACAAGGACGCACACCGCTTTCACCGGCACGGACGTCACCAGCAACGGCTGGCTCAACGCACCGCTCGGCCTCACCCTGGCGCCGAACGGCGACATCCTCACCGTCAACGCCGGCGACGGACGGATCGTCGAGACGACACCCTCCGGTGCGCAGGTCGCATTTCAGTGGCTCGATACGAGTGGCTCACCGCCCGGTGACGGAGCCCTCTTCGGGCTCGTCATGACACCCAACGACACCGGTGTGTACTTCGTGGACGACGCGACCAACACGTTCGAGCTGCTCCACTAACAGTTCGCGCCGTCGACCCAAGGGCGCTCAGCGACCCGGGACTCCCTCCGGCTCTGGCTGAGCGCCCCGAGCGGCCCCAGCTTGCAGCACATCGCGGATGCGCAGGCAGAGATGCAGGTTGAGCCTGGTGGCGGGATCGTCGAGGCGGAGCCGGCCGACCTCCTCGATCCGCCGGAGTCGGTAGAGCACGGTGTTGCGATGCAGCTTGAGGCGCTGCGCCGTCTCGGTCGGGGAGCCGTTGGCCTCGAAGTAGGCATCGAGCGTCGCCATCAACTCCGCGCTCGACCGCTCGTCGTAGGCGACGAGCTCGCCGACGGTGCCCCGGTAGTAATCGCTGAGCTCCGGGTGCTGCGCCATTGCGAAAAGGAGGCGGTGCAGCCCGAGGTCGGCGAAGCTCGCCTGGCGTCCAGGCCCGAGCAGGCGCCGGCTCATCTCGAGGGCGTGCTCCGCCTCCCGGAATGACTGACGGACGCCGGACGCTCCGTCGTGAGTGCGGCCGAGGCCGAGCGAGGTGGTCGCATCGCCGGTTGCCCGCGCGCACTCGCTGCGCACGAGTTCGGCGAACCGGTAGATCGCATCGACGGCTCCGTCGGGCTCGGGCATGACCACCACGCAGACCGCGCCCTCGTGGGGGGCGACCAGTGCCCGGACCTCGCGGCGCGTGACGACGTTCTGCGCTGCACGCAGGGCGCGCGTCTCCCACGACGTCGACGACAGCGCCCCGCGGAGAGCGATCACGGCGACTTGCTTCGAGAGGTCGGCGCCGAGCCGGCGCGCCCGCTCGAGGGCGACCCGCTCCGACGAGTACGAACCGGTCAGCAGTGAGCCGATGAAGTCGCCCTCGAGCTTGTCGCGAGTCTCGGTGACGGCACGCTCGCGGTCGAACTCAATCGCGCAGGCGGACGCCGCTCTCGCGACTGCCAGACGGGCAATCTGATCCAGGTGGTGCTCCTCGCCGATCACGCAGACGAACCCGCCGACGCCGTTCCGCATCGGGACTGGACTGACCAGCGAGGCGAGGCCGTCGCGGCCGACGGTGAATTCGCGGACCGGAGGGTCGGCGCCGACCGCGGCGATGGTCCCGCCCCAGCGCCGGAGCGCGTCCGCGCCGGCCCCGATGTCGGCGAGCAGCGTGGCGTCGGTGACGGTGAGGTGGCGCACCTCGCCGCCCTCGTCCAGCCATGCGGCCGGAAGGCCGGTCACCTCTGCCAGGCGCTCGATGATCTTGTCCGGCCCCGCCCCACCGAGGGCGAGATCCATGAGGGACAGCTGGAGCTCCTGGGCGCGCTCGTGCAGCAGCGCCCGTTGGTCGAGGATGAAGCGAACGCAGGTGTGGTGCGCATCCGTGGCGTGGATGCCGTCGGGCAGGCGGAGCAGCGGCATCATCAGGCGGTCCGCCGCGGCGATGCTCTCGACGGACACGTCCCCCACGACCGCCACCGCGACACCGCCCTTCTCCGCGAAGCTGACCATGACCTGGGGAAGGTCGAGGCGCTCGTCGAGGAGGCGGATGCTCTTGACCGGCACGAATGCGATCTCACCCCCCTTCACGGCCTCGAACGCGGGCGGGCGGGTCCGGAGGGCGCACGCCCACTCCACCCTGCGCTCGAGGCCGCCCCCGCCTCCGAGCAGGTCGGTACCGGGCGGCAGGACGCCGCGCCACACATCCTTGACGGTGAGCGTCGGCGAGCTCATGGCGCGAGCATGGTCAGCAGCGCTCGAGGTACTGATCGATCTCCCACGGGGTGACCTGCCCGCGGTACGCCTGCCATTCGAGGCGCTTTGCGGCGATGAACCGCTCCGCGAGATGGTCTCCCAGTGCATCGATGACGACCTCGTCCGCCTCGAGCGCGTCGACGGCGTCCTTGAGGTTGTCGGGCAGCACGCCGACGTTGCGGCGCTCGAGCTCGGTCTCATCGAATCCGTAGAGGGATTCCTCCACCGGAGGCGGCAGCGGCAGGCGCCGCTCGATGCCGTCGAGCCCGCATCGGAGCATGACGGCGAAGGCGAGGTACGGGTTGCACGACGGATCAGGACTGCGCAGCTCAACTCGCGTCGCCTCAGCCCGCCCGACGTGAGGGACACGGACGAGGGCGCCGCGGTTGGTTCGCGCCCAGGAGATGAAGATCGGCGCCTCGAACCCACGGACCAGACGTTTGTACGAGTTCACCAACGGGGCGAGCACCGCGCTGATCCCGGCAGCATGGTGCAACTGCCCCGCGATGAAGTGCTGGGCCACCTCGCTCAGTCCGTAGGCGTCGTCGCCGGCGAAGGCGTTCACGCCGTCACGCAGGCGCTCGAGGCTCTGGTGGACGTGCATACCACTCCCCGGCTTGCCGTCGAAAGGCTTGGGCATGAAGGTCGCGATCACGCCGGACTGCTGCGCAACCGCCTTGAGCGCGTAGCGAAAGGTGATCAGGTCGTCAGCGGCCTTGAGCGCCGGCGCCGCATCGATATCGATCTCGTGCTGGCCGCCCGCGATCTCGTGATGCGACGTGTTGACGGCGATGCCCATGCTCATCAACGCGCTGACCATGCGCTGACGAATGTCACGGTTGCCGTCGCTCGAGAAGTCGAAATAGGAGCTGCGGTCGTTGCGGATGGGCACGAGCGACCCGTCGGCAGCGCGCTCGAGGAGGAAGAACTCGACCTCCGGGCCGACGCGATATTCGAACCCGACACGCGCGGCGTCCTCGACCGCGCGCCGGAGCACTCCGCGCGGATCCCCCTGGTATGGCTCGCCGTCGGGGGTCGTCGCCCAGCAGATCAGCCGCGCGGTGGGCTCGTCGCCCCAGGGCAGCAGCTGAAACGTCGACGCGTCCGGGACGAGGTACATGTCGGACTCGGCGGTGCGCGCGAAGGAGTCGACGGATGAGCCGTCGAACCATGTCCCGTGCGCAATCGCCTCGGAAAGCTGGGAGGCCGGGATCGTGACCGTCTTCACCCCACCGATCACATCGGTGAACTGGAGGTCGATATGGCGGACGTGCGCTTCCTCCACCCTGGCCAGAAGGTCAGGGGGCGCTTCCCTTTGGGTGGACGGTGGCAATTGATGGCCTCCAACTGGTCCAACTAGGCGGAGCGCACAAGCGCAGGTTGCTCAGCGGATTCTAGCTCACCTTGCGCTTTTCCCAGGCGCCAGAACCGCTTCAGATCGTCGTGCGCCGCGCACAGTCCGCCAGGGCTGCCCTGGATCCGCGGCTCAGGAGACGGCGACGCCCATGCCGTCAAACGTCGTGAGCGCCGCGGCGAACGCCTGCGTGGTCATGGTTCGTTCGACGCCGTAGAGGACGTCGACGAACGTGATCGTGTTCTGGACCGGGTTGAAGCCGATCACCGGCACCGCGTGCTCGCCGACCGCCCAGGGGATGCGGCGACCGTCCCACGCAGTCCAGTAGCGGGGCACGTGCGGCTTGAAGTCAGAGGTGAGCCAGACCACGACCGAGTTGCCCTCGCGCAGCTGCGCGACGATCTCGGGGACGGTCCATCCGGTGCGCCCCAAGGCGGTGGCGCCGAACTGCTCCGCGGCGGCGACGATCGGCGGGTAGTACACCCCGTACCCGGTGAAGCTCGGCTCGTACCCGTTCACATCGCCGACGAAGGCGGCGTACGGATCCCCCCAGCGCACGGGGTACCCGTTGGCGCCGAGTTGCGGCGGCTGAGGCTGCTGCGGCAGGCTGTAGAAGATCCTGTCCTGGGGGACTTCGATGTTCTTGACGGCGAGGGCGACCTCGAGTGCCGCCGACTCGCAGTCGAGCGCAAGGTCCTGTTTGATGATCGGCGCCTGCAGAGAGATGGCCCCGTCGTCGCCGATCGACTGGGTCGCCGGTGCCGTGGACGCGATGGCGGTCGGCGTCAAGACGGGAAGAATCTCCGCGGTCGCGTGCGAGGCATTGCCCTCGGCGAGGGTCCACAGCGGCAACGCGACTGCGGCCGCGAGCGTGAGCACGCCCACAGCAACGATCGCCGGCCGGCGCAGACGGATCATCGGTCTGGCATCCGATCCACGGTCATATCACTCTAACCAGCGCCCCAGGAACTGGTTACAAGGGGGCTACTGCGGAACGTTGATACGGCCGCCGAGCTCACGGAACTCCAGCGACTTCTCCTCCATGCCGATGCGCACCGCCTGGTCAGCCCCGACGCCGTGGTCACGCGCGTAGTCGCGGATGTCCTGTGTGATGCGCATGCTGCAGAACTTCGGACCACACATCGAGCAGAAGTGCGCGACCTTCGCACCCGCGGCGGGCAGCGTCTCATCGTGCATCGACCTCGCCGTCTCCGGGTCGAGGCTCAGGTTGAACTGGTCCTCCCAGCGGAAGTCGAAACGCGCCTGGGACAGCGCATCGTCCCATCGCTGCGCGCCCGGATGTCCCTTGGCAAGGTCGGCCGCGTGGGCGGCGATCTTGTAGGCGATCACGCCGTCCTTCACGTCCTGCCGATCCGGGAGGCCGAGATGCTCCTTTGGCGTGACGTAGCAGAGCATCGCCGTGCCGTACCAGCCGATCATCGCCGCGCCGATTGCCGAGGTGATGTGGTCGTAACCGGGTGCGATGTCCGTGGTGAGCGGACCGAGCGTGTAGAACGGCGCCTCGTGGCACACCTCCATCTGGAGGTCGACGTTCTCCTTGATTTTGTGCATCGGCACGTGACCGGGCCCTTCGATCATCACCTGGACGTCGTGCCGCCAGGCGATCTCGGTCAGCTCACCGAGGGTGCGAAGCTCGCCGAACTGAGCGTCGTCGTTGGCGTCGGCGATCGACCCGGGACGGAGTCCGTCACCGAGCGAGAAGGAGACGTCATACGCGCGAAGGATCTCGCACAGCTCCTCGAAGTGCGTGTAGAGGAAGTTCTCCTCGTGGTGCGCGAGACACCACGCCGCCATGATCGATCCACCCCGCGAGACGATCCCGGTGACCCGCTTCGCGGTGAGCGGGACGTAGCGGAGCAGCACCCCGGCGTGGATCGTGAAGTAGTCGACACCCTGTTCGGCCTGCTCGATGATGGTGTCGCGGTAGAGGTCCCACGTGAGCTGGTCGGCATTCCCGCCCACCTTCTCCAGGGCCTGATAGATCGGGACAGTTCCGACAGGAACTGGCGAGTTGCGCATGATCCACTCGCGGGTCGCGTGGATGTCCTTGCCGGTGGACAGATCCATGATCGTGTCCGATCCCCACCGGGTCGCCCAGCGCATCTTCTCGACTTCTGCCTCGATGTCCGAGAGCACCGCCGAGTTGCCGATGTTGGCATTGACCTTCACGAGGAACTTGGTGCCGATGATCATCGGCTCCGCCTCGGGGTGGTTGATGTTGGCGGGGATGATCGCGCGGCCGCGCGCGACCTCGTCGCGGACCACCTCGGCGTCGAGGCCCTCGCGGATGGCGATGAACTCCATCTCGGCGGTGATCATTCCCTGGCGGGCATAGTGCAACTGGGTGACCGCAGCCCCGCCGCGGGCGCGGAGCGCGTGGCCGCGAACCCCTGACACGGTCTCGACATCGCCACGCTCGAGGATCCAGGGGAGGCGTACGCCGGCCAGCCCCACCTTGGGATCGACCGTGATCTCCGGGTCTCCATGAGGGCCGCTCGTGTCGTAGAGGCGAAGCGGCAGGTTCGGGGTATCCCCGGTCGCGCCCCGCGTCGGCGCCTGGGCGACTTCGCGAAACGGGACGCGGAGATCGGGGCGCGATCCCTGCACGTAGACACGGCGCGCGGAGCCGGTCCTGGCGGTGACGGGCACGGTCGCGACGCTTTCGCGGTCGATCACCTCGGTCATGTCGGCCTCCATGTGACACGACGCCCGGAGACCCGCCTTCTGGCAGGCGGAGCGCTCCCTGCGCCGGCATTACCCGGATCAGGTTCCACGGTCAGCCGCCCGCAGCGGCCCTCTCAGCCCGGTCCCGCCGAGCTCCCGCGACCCCGATGGTACGCCCACTGTGACGAAGTGGCGACCAATAGTTGCAGAGATATCTCTCGAGAGATATACTTCGATACATGGATGTCGATACGACTCTCTCCAAACCCGGCGCAGATCGGAGTGCCTCGACGCTGCCCGATCTCGAACCGCGCAAGCTCACGGACCCAAGGGCGATGCGCGCAGTCGCCCATCCGGTGCGGATCGCGATCCTCGAGGTCCTCGGCACCGAGGGGCCGCTGACTGCCACGCAGGCCGGCGAACTCATCGGCGAGAGCCCGACGACCTGCTCCTTCCATCTCCGCCAGCTGGCCAAGTACGGGTTCATCGAGGAGGTTGCGGGTGTCGCCGGACGCAAGCGCCCCTGGCGGCTCGTCCACACCGGCCTCACCTACTCAGACGTGAGTGACGACCCGGAGACCCGCCTGGCGGCCAATGCCCTCAGCCGTGTGCTCCACGACTTCTACCTCGACAGGCTGAAGGAGGGTCTCGAACTTCGTCGCGACATCTCGACCGAGTGGCAGAAGACCACCGGTGCCAGTGAGTTCCTGCTCTACGTGACGCCTGACGAGCTCCACTCGCTCGACGAGAGCGTGACGGCACTCATCAGACCGTACGTCGAGCGCATCAGCAACGCGAAGAAGCGTCCGAAAGGATCGATCCCGATCGAGCTGCTGTTCTTCGCGTATCCCCGCCCGGCGCATCGCAGCTATCCGCGCGGCGCGCGCTGAGCATCAACAAGACACACGACTGGCAACCCAGACACATCACACATAAAAGGAGGTAAACGCCATGACCAACTTGCAGAACATCGAGCTGGCTCGCTCCATCGAGCGCCGGCGCGTCTTCTGTGCGGAGCACGAATGCTCGAATCGCACAGTCCTGCATCGCGTCACGACCATGTTGAACACATTGTCGGATCGCCGTGACCGCAGCTGATGCGGCCACAGTTCGTGCGGAGGCACGCATGAACGTGCCTCCGCCCCGTATGCGGGGCTGACACGTGCTCGCGCTGCTGCGCGACCGCAACGGACGCCGATATCTCATCGGTCAGTTGCTCTCCGTGTTCGGCGACACGGCCCTCTGGCTTGCGGCCGGCATCTGGGTCAAAACCCTCACAGGCAGCAACGCCCTGGCGGGCCTCACCTTCTTCGCGTTCAGTGCACCGTCGGTGCTGGCGCCCGCCGCCGGGATGTTCGTCGACCGGATGAAGAAGCGCCCACTCCTGATCGCGACCGACCTCGCCCTCGGCGCCGGCGTTCTGCTCCTCCTGCTGGTGCACGGACGCGACCAGGTGTGGCTGATCTACCTCGTGATGGTGCTCTACGGGCTGGCGTACGGCGTTCTCGGATCAGGGGAATCGGCGCTGCTCCGCGAGATGCTCCCGGAGGAATTGCTCGGCAATGCCAACGGCCTTCTGCAGACATTCCGTCAGGGCATCCGGCTCGTCGGTCCGGTAGCGGGCGCGGGGCTCTTCGCATGGAAGGGAGGCGGTGCGGTCGCGATCGTCGACGCCTGCACGTTCCTTGTCGCCGCAGCAGCCACGTTCTCGCTGCACGTCACCGAGATGAAGCCCGTCCGCAGTGAGCACCATTGGTTCGACGAGGTGACCGCGGGCATCCGTCACGCGTGGACGACCACCGTGCTCCGCCAGATCCTGACCGCGTGCCTGCTGATCATCGTCCCGATCGGCTTCCTCGAGACGATCTCGTTTGCCGTTGTCGGGATGGGGCTGCACAAGCCGCCGACGTTCCTCGGCGTCCTCGCCACAATGCAGGGCGTCGGTGCCATCGCCGGGGGTCTCACCGCCGCAACGGTGATGCGGCGCACCAACGAGGGCGCGCTGTTCGCGTTCGCCTGCCTGCTCTTCGCCGCTGCATCGCTGTTGATGACGCTGCAATGGCTCCCTGGAGCCCTCGCCGGCGCCCTCGTTGTCGGCGCCTGCCTCCCATGGGTGCTGGTCGCCCTTTTCACGCTGGTCCAGCGCCGCACGCCACTTGCGTTGCAGGGACGTGTCTATTCAGCCTTCGACACGCTGATCGGCCTCCCGCAGACGATCTCGATCGCAGCCGGCGCGGGACTGATCGCGTTCATCGACTACCGTCTCCTGCTTGTGTTCTCGGCCGTGATGGGAGTGCTTGCCGCGGTGTATCTCCTCACTCGCGACGAGCAACGGCGCGTGCCGACCGACGTGTCGGGTGCGCCGAGCCGGCTTCCCTACGCGGAGGCTGAGGACGTGGCCGCGCTGCCGGTCGCCTGAGGCACCCGGTCTTCCGGCACCTCGCGGGTCCTGCAGATCTCCGCGAACACGGCAGCGCTGGGCTTGGCGATGCGCTCCATCGTGTCGCGGTCAACCGCGAACAGCCCGAAGCGCTGCGTGTACCCCTCGGCCCACTCGAAGTTGTCCCAGGCGGTCCAGTACAGGTAGCCGCGCACGTCGACGCCTGCATCGATCGCATCGACCACTGCGAGGAGATGATCACGCAGGTATGCGGGGCGTAACTCGTCGTCCTCGTCGGCGACGCCGTTCTCGGTGACCATGATCGGCAGCCCGAACTCGCGCCAGAGTTCGGTGAGCGCGTTGCGCAGCCCGGTTGCGTCGATCGCCCATCCTGCAGTCGAGAGCGGTAAGCCCGGCACCGCCTGATGCCTGGCGAACAGCATTCCCGGGGCGCCGAGGTCGAGCGACACCGATTCGCTGGTGTAGTGGTTCAGCCCAAGGTACGTCAGCGATCCCGCAAGCCCGGGAACGACCTCGCCGTGCCCGACCGGCCGGAGCACCCTTCCGACGACGCAGCTGCGCAGAAACCAGCGGTTGAACAGAAAGTCAGGGACGCGGCTCACCGCGCGATCCACCGACGACGATGGATCGCGCGGCAGGAGGCGGCGCTCGTGATGCGCGATCGAGACATGCGCCGGTCGGTGGTTTCGGTCGGAGACGGCACGAATCGCCTGTGCTGCAGCGGCGTGCATGCGCAGCAGCCCACGCAGGGCCACCAGCGTTCTGCGCAGGGAGCGTTCACCAGGCGGCCATACCCCTTCGAGATGACCGAGGACGGCGACCACCGTGGGCTCGTTGATCGTCACCCACCACGTGACCATGTCGCCGAGCGCGTCGACGCATGCAGCTGCATAGCGCGCAAAACGCATCGGAGCCTCTGGGGCTCCGAAGCCACCCGACTCTGCAAGCCATACCGGCAGCGTGAAGTGCTGCAACGTGACCACCGGCTCCATGCCGTTGCAGCGGCACGTGCGCACAACGTCGGCGTAGTGAGCGAGCACGTCCCGATCGAATTTCGCCGGCTGTGGCTCGACCCGCGCCCACTCGATCGAAAAGCGATGGGCGCTGTGATGCATCGAGCCGAGTTGTTCGAGATCCTCGCGATAGCGATGGAATTGATCGATGGCGATGACCGCATCACCACCGCCGGCAACCGCCTCCGGGTGGTCGGCGACCCACCTCGACCAGTCGTTGTCGATGCCGCCCTCCACCTGATGCGCGGCGGTGGCACACCCCAGGAGCAATCCCTCGGGCAGCTGCCTCGGCGTCACCAGCCGGCCGCGGGCGCTTCGAGGACGAGGCGGCGGAACCCGTCGGACGGCTCGTCGACGACGATGTTCACGCCGTTCTTGCGGCTCCACGCGCGCACCGCAAACGCGTGCTCCGCAACCGGAGAGCGGACTTCGAGGCGACCCCCGGGTTTGAGGCGCGCATATGCCCGCCGTACCCGGTCGAGCGCACCCGGCTCCGTGCACAGTTCTTCCGAGGCGCTCAGGTCGAGCACGGTGCTCTCAGGCATCCCGACCAGGTGAGCGTCGCGGGCGGTGAGTGAGACCGTTCACGACAACCAGAATACGTGCCGCTGAGCGCGGCCGGGACCTCGGCAGGGCTCCCTGCAGAACGGCCCGAGGCGCGAGCCGAGCGCAGCAGCTCTCATGAGGGTCAACCCCTGGAACCGAGCCCTGGGAGCGCGCTTTGCATGGCCCGCTTCCGGCGGCCCTCCCATGGCGGCCCATAATGCGCGAATGTCCACTCCAGAGCCGGTCCGCCACGATGATGCCGTCGAGGGTGAGGAGGAGAGTCCCCGCCGGATCGCCGGCACCGTCCGACTGATGACCGAGGATCCGTTCGAGTTCGACGACGATCCGGACACCGGGATCGGTCAGCGCCTCTCCTCGATCGCCGCCAAGAGCCCCTGGATCATCCCCGTCGCGCTGGTGGGGATCGGCGTGGCTTTCCTGGTGCTTCGCCGCCGGCGCTGACTTCGAGACCCTCCCGCTGCGCCGCCGCCACGAGCGGTGGGCTGTCCGACCTGGCGAAGATCTCGAGCATCAGCGCCTCGAACGCGAGGCGAGGCTGCGCGTAGTTCGCGACGGACTCGGCGGTCTCGAGGATGCCGGCCAGGATCTCGACGATTCGGGTGAGATCCAGGTCTTCCGCCCACGCCTCCAGCGCCGGGCGATACGCCTTCCAGACAGCGAGCTCCGGGGCGCCCGAGGCGAAGCATGCCGCGTCGCGCACGAACGATGCCCAGGCGCCGAGGGTAATCAGCGCCTGCTCCCGCACCTCGGCGCTGCGCTCGGTCCCGGCCGTCGCGGCTACTGTGACCGACGCCGCGGCTCGAAGCGCCCCCTCGGCGCCGCCGCCACCGGCACCGATGAATCGATCGAGGGCGTCGAGCTCGGCCTTGAGCGCCCCTGGCTCGGTGGCGAGACGCAGGGCCCGCCCCGGGCGGCCCGCCGCAAGTGCCGCGGCCGTGGACGCGTCGTGCTCGCTCACACCGTGAACTCGCTGGAGCCAGGATTCAATCGCCGCCGGAGACACGGGGCCAAGCGCCACCGTCTCGCAGCGCGACCGCACTGTCTGGGGGAGTTGCTCGGGGTGCGCTGACGTCAGCACGAGGTGGGCACCCGGCGGCGGTTCCTCGAGGGTCTTCAGCAGGTTGTCCGCCGCCTGCTCGGTGAGGCGGTCAGCTCGCGCAATCACCGCGACCCGCCGACCGCCCGCATATGCGGACAGCGACAGGAACTGCTGCAAGGACGGTCCCGCTTCCTCCTCGCCGGGCTTGCGCTTCGGAGAAGGGCGCATGCGATCGATGCCCACGTTCTCCGCAGCCGAGTCCTCGAGCCAGAAGTCGGGGTGGGCCTCGAGCCCACCCGGCCAGTTGGCAGCGTCCAGGAGTTCGGCAGCCAGCGCGAGAGCCGCCGTCGTCTTGCCGACGCCTTCGGGCCCAATCAGGAGGAGCGCGTGGGTGAGCTCCTCGTCGATCCCCATCGCCACCAGACGCTGGAGGACAGGACCGTGGCCGATTACCGAGTCGGGTGTGGTCACGGGACGGATTGTGCAGAATTGCCCGCGGTGACTCAGCCCCAGACGCCAGCGCAGGCGGCGGTGCCGCCGCATCCGGCCGAGAGTGGGCGCCACTACGCCGCGCGTGTCGTCCTCTACATGGAAGCGGCCTTCCTCGTGCTCATCGCCTTCGGCTTCTTCAGTGGCACCCAGGGAACCGACCTGCTCACTGTTGCCGGCGGCGGCGGGCTCTGCGTCCTCGGCGTTGCCATCCTCGGCGTCGGCGCGACACGGATGCGACACGACATGCCCGCGGTGCGCGACCCCACCGATCCCAGCGCGAAGGTGCCATGGGACTGGACAGACTTCGTGATGTTCTGGCCGGGATGGTTCAGCGCGTTCCAGCTGCTCGGCTCCCTCGCGGTGCTTCTCACCAACCTCATCAGCAGTAACTCCGATCCAACGGTGCGCAGCGCGATCGAGTCATCGGTGCTTGCGGTCTGCCAGTACGGCGCCATGCTCTTCAACATTTTCGTGCTCGCGTTCATGCGTCGCGGTGGCACGCTGCGCGACCTCGGGTGGCGCGGCTTCAAGTGGTGGTGGCTTCCTGTGGCGCCCATTGCAACGTACGTCGCGCTGGTCAGTGCAAGCTATCTGCAGACCTTCAATCAGAGTCTGTTCCCAGGTGTCAGCAATGGTCAGTGCCACGAGGTTCAACACGACTACAGCCACTACTATGTGCTGGCGATCATCGTCGTCTGCGTCATTGCCCCGATTTCGGAGGAAACGATCTTCCGCGGATTCGTCTATGGATGGCTGCACCGATGGGGTCCGGCGGTGTTCGCGGTGCCGCTCAGCGCGGCGATCTTCTCTGCGCTGCACCAGCAATTGGTGCTGTTCCTCCCACTCTTTTTCGTGGGACTTGTGCTCGCCTCGCTCTATCAAGGTTCGCGAAGCATCGTTCCCGGCATTCTCACGCATGCGCTTTTCAACTTGCCCAACATCATCGCGATTCTGAGCACGACGACCACATGTTGACTGCGCCATCGACCCGTACGCCTGGTGTATGTTCAGCATGTACAGAGGGCGTTGGGGAGGAGTGCCGGTGAGCGATAGCGAGCGCAATACGACAGACATGCGATCTGGCGCCGGCGAGGCTGCCCGCTGGGAACGCAGCGAGAAAGGTGTGAGGCATGATGCTGCGCGCCTCGCGCGCCTCGTCCTCGAAGGCCAAGCTGAGGGCTACGAAGCGAAGTTGCTCGCCCGCCGTATCGACTCGGTGCGAACGGATGGGATTGGCGCGGAGTACTGACCCCAATTTTCGGTCAGACAACGGACTGTATCTGTCCCCCATCGACGGCGAGCGAGACCCCGGTGACAAATGATGCTGCGGGAGAGCAGAGGAACACGGCGACGCGCGCGATCTCATCCGGTTCGCCGACGCGTCCGAGCGGATTCACCGTACCCGCGCGTGCGAAGAACGCGTCCATGTCCGTCACCCCTGCGGCACGCGCCAGCTCCATCTGACGGTCGGTACGGATCGAACCCGGGAGCAGGGAATTCACCCGTATGTGGGGCGCGAGCTCGTTGGAAAGCGTCTTCGCGAGGCCACTGACTCCGCCACGGATGCTGTTGCTCAAGGTCAGCCCGCTGATCGGCTGTTTGACGCTCGTCGATGTGATGAACAGGATTGCGCCCGCGTCCGACCGGCGGAGCGCAGGCAGCGCTGCCTGGACGAGGTGAACCGCACTCATGAAGGTGAGTCGATAGGCGGCCTCGAACTTCTGGTCGTCCAAGTCCGCGAAGAAGTCCCGGGGAGGGCCGCCGGCATTGACAACCAGCGCGTCGAGTCGCCCAAACTCAGCGACGGTACGGTCGACGGCGAGCCTCGTCTGCTCGGGATCTGCGACGTCCGCGACGGTCGCGACGACGCGGCCTCCGTGAGCGCGTACGGCTTCGCCGGCAGCTTGCAACGGCGCGTCTGAGCGCGCGCACATCCCCAAGTCGGCACCCTCGGCAGCAAACTGTTCTGCGATCGCTCGCCCCATGCCCTTGCTCGATGCAGCGACGAATGCGGCGCGTCCGCGGAGGCTGAGATCCATGGCCGCGACCCTAGCAGCTTTGACGCCGCCGTTTGGAGGTCGTCCGCGGGGTGTCCGCATGCGGCGTCGCCCCACACCCCATACTGGGATTGATGGCTGGCGAATTGGGAAGGGATTGGTCGCTGCCGTTGCTTCCGGCTGGGGCAACTCTGTTCGAGGCACTTCCGGTCGGCGCGGTCGTCCTCGATGCGCTTGCCCCTGCGATTGGCAACGGCATGATCACGATGAGCGATCACGGCTCCGAGGGGGTGCTCGTCGTGCGCAACGGCGTCGTGGCCGAAAGAGTGTGGGTGGCCAACGGCGTCCGGAGCCATGGCGACGACGCGCTCCCGCTGATCCGCTCGGCTGATACGGCCATGGTGTCGGCACGCCGGCTCGCTGATGAGGCTATGGTGCTGCTCGGCCCACTGCTCCACGGGGACCCGTGCTACACGGATCTCCGCCTCGAGTGGCTGGCGTGGTCGCAGTTTCTGAGTGACCTGTGCGCGCGCAGTCGGACGTTTCTTGTGGAACTGACCACGCCGTCCGGCCGCGGCGTCACCTGCATCCAGGGCGGACGGCAGGTGGCAACGTTCGCCGAGTCGCACCCAGCACTGGGCGATTCGAGTCTGCTCGATGACCTGGCAGCCGGAGGTGTTGGCACCGTTCGGGTTCTCGTCGACGATGACGCTGCTGCCGAGGTGGGAACTCCACCACTCGCACCCGCCGGTGCGCGCTCCTTTGCCGACGCGCCGCAGCCTGAGCCGCTTGCGTCAGTCGCGATTGAGCCGGCTCGGGTCGAGCACGTCGAGCCGTACGAGCCACCGACGGCCAAGTCCCAACTCTTCCGGCCAGTGCCTCCCCGGCCGGCGGTTGTGCCCACCGACGACCCCAACGCCACGTTCTCGGCGATGTTCGGGCCGCACCGCGACGCAGCCGACGATCACCGACTGATCGCCCTCGAGCGCCCTGCGCGCGGCGCAGAGCGAGAGGTTGCATCCGTGCTGCCGCAGTTGAAGTTACTCGTGCAAAATCGGCTCCAACGGTCGTCGGAATCAGTCGAGGAACTTGTGGAGAGCGCGGCGATCGACCGTCAAAGCGTCGGATGGCTCTCGGACAGAGTGCGCGTGATGACCATGCGCGGGTTTCTCCACTCGACATTCGATCAACTCGCGGATGACATGCTTGCGCTGGCTGGGTCCGACCTGACCTGACCATCCTTGGCCTGCCACATGGTTCACTCGCCACTGTCCAAATAACGTCCGGTCACTGGCCGCATCGTTATCTGATTGATGGCTGCAGTGCCCCGGCCACGGACTCACGCCTGGCGCGATGTCGGCGCAAGCGCTGCGCTCATCGCGCTCTGGATCGTGCCGTGGCTCGTGATCACCGCGGCAACATGGGTCGCCGGTGGTCGTCCCAGCGTTTCGCCTCTGGCGTTCGTCAACCCGGGCGGCATCATGCGTCGATTGGCTTCCGGCAACGGACCTTTTGACTGGTGGGTACTCGTCGCGCCCGCATCCAGCGTCCTCGCATGGAAATTCTGGGCAAGCGTCGCGCTGATCCTTTTCGCCGGAGCGGCCGGGTACATCGCGGTGCGACTGCGGCTTGCGCGGTGACCCAGAGTAGGTTCAGACGCTTCGTACCAGCCGGTCGCCGCGTGATCCGGACGGCGCACTGGGCCCGACCCGCGGAGCTCCGATCGCTCCGTGGACGTCCAGGTCGCGCCGGCGTCTTTCTCCTCGGTCGCCAAGGACGCCGCAGGCTGGTGACGCAACCGGAGACGAGCGTTTTGGTGATCGGACCCACAAGATCCGGCAAAACGGCCGGTCTTGTGATCCCGAACCTGTTCGAGTGGGACGGCCCGGCGATTGCAACCAGCACCAAGAGCGAACTCGTCGATCTCACCGCGGGACGCCGGCAGTCGATGGGGCCGGTCTATGTCTACGATCCGACAAGCGAGATAGGAGGAGATCGCGTACGAACGGTGACGTGGTCACCAATCGCTGGATGTGAGAATCTCGATCGTGCCTGGATGGTTGCATCGTGGCTGTGCGCCTCGTTGCAACAGGGAGGAGGGCGCGGTGACAACGACTGGTCGCATTGGGCCGAGTCGGGAAAGTTGCTCATCGCGCCGCTGCTCTATGTGGCGGCGGTGACTGGTCGGACCATCGTTGACGTACGGACGTGGATTCACGGGTTCGATATCGCCACACCGATCACGATCCTGGAGGACATGCTTCTCGATCCAACAGCATCGGGCGATAGTGATCCCATCCGCGCGATGTCCATGCTCGCCTCCGTTGATCAGCGACCGGAGCGCGAGCGCGGCACCGTGTTTTCCACGGTGATGCGCATCTTCAATGTGTTCACGGAGCGTGCAGTCGCGGAGTCAGCCCTGTCGAGCCGCTTCGACCCGGATGACTTTCTCCAGCGTCGAGGGACTCTGTATCTCTGCACACCGAGGCAGAGTCCCGAGCGGGTTGCGAGCCTGTTTGTCGGCATACTCATGACTGTTGTGACAGCGGCATACGCCCTGTCGGAATCAGCCCCAGGCCATCGGCGTGACCGAATCCTGGGCCTCTTCCTCGATGAACTCGCCAACGTCGTCCCGATCGAAGATCTCCCTTCACTTGCGTCGCAGGGCGCCGGACGCGGCGTCATGCTGATGTCGATCGTTCAAGACCTCAGCCAGCTCAGGGCACGATACGGGCACGAGAAAGCAAACACCATATAGATCTGAGCGGAGTTCCACTGCTGCCCCGGCTCGCCGATCGTGCCGAGGAACCATGTCTGAAGCTCCGGTGGAAACAGGGTAGTCGTGAGCCAGTTGACTGCGTCGGCGATGAAGTGACCAGTGTCGAAGAAGAACCGAAAGAATTGCGTGAGAATCGTCAGCGCACCGCCTAAGACATTCAGGACAGCGCCCCCGGCGTCGTACGCGCCGTGGAAGAAACCAGCGACGTTCTGGAGCCACGTCACCGGATTCCACCAGCTTCCTGCGCCGAGTCCCACTTTCGATGTTCCTAACGTGTCAGTGAGGGTCGAAGCGGGGTAGCGTGCCCGGGTGCGGTGGAGATTCGGCGATCCCGTCCGCGACGCCATGTACGCGCTGCTCGAGTGGTCGCACGCGGGAAGCGCCGGGCGCGAGGCCAGCGTCGCGACGTCGCGGGACAATATTCCGGTGCCTCGCAAGCGGAATGGATAGCAAGTAGACTTCGGTAAGCATCAGCCGACCCCCGAAATCGACTTGACGAGCTGTAGGACCAGGATGGCGCCCCCGCCTTTGGTCACCATATCCACCATGAAGGATCCGCCACTTTCCCTGTGCTCCATCATTTTGTGAATGCCAGAAATAGCGACGGCGGCAGGTATCAGAAATTGAGCGGACGTCAGGAGCGGATTGGCAACACGCGCGAGCACCTGCTGCGAGAGAGGATCGTCGGGCGATACGGCGGTCAGTGCGATGAGCCAGTGGATCGTAGCGGTGACTGCAATTGCCAGCATGGCGGATGCTCCTCAACCCTCGGTCTGTACTAGCCCGCTCGGGGCCGGAGGCTGAACTCTAGGAGCGCAATACGGACAGCCTCGGGACATTGTGTGGGCGTGCCCGCATGCCGGCCGAGGCTGGGAGCGATGACTTGGTGGCGCGGTACCAGCCAGGGACGCATCGTGGTCGCGCGTCCGGCGACGATCCCGAGCAGCAACGTCAACTAGTGCGGAGATGTCACCGGACGCAAGTCCCATGGGCGATGACTAGCCCGCCTGGATTCAAGCGTCATGAGGATCTACGCTGATGTCGACGGAGACCAATCCAAGCGGGGGGCGCACCCTGATGGCGCAGAATCTGGAGATGGACTTCGGTACGCGCTGTCTTCACGGAGATTAACGATGTTTACGAGCATTCTGGTTGGCATCGACCGTTCGCAGCACGCTCACGTTGCGCTCTCACAGGCAGTGGACATTGCGCGTACACAGCACGCGTCGCTCACCGTCCTCGTCGCGTACACCACCCAGATGCCGTGGGGACCGGTCGCTCCGCTGCCACAGAGCGCGGTTGACGACTTCATCGCGGGCGTGCGGAGCGAGGCTCAGGCCATCGCCGACGAGGCGAGGAGCACCATCCCGAGCGAGGTGCGCGCCGAGATACTCGTGGTAGATGCGACGCCGGCTGAGGCGGTCCTCGACCAGGCTGTCACGGGTGGTCACGACCTCATCGTGCTTGGGTCGAGAGGACGAGGCGATGCCGAGTCTTTCCTCCTCGGCAGCGTGAGCCACGCCGTGCTGAACCACAGCCGGGTCCCCGTGCTGATCGTGCACGTACCCTCCGTGGAGGGCCCGGCTCAGGGTCGTTAGCCAGCGGGGACATGACCGCGCGGCTTGCCGGATGGGCTCGAAACACCAGCGAAATGTTCGCGGCCGACCCTGATGTCAATGTCCATCCACGGCTCGCTCTGAGCCCGGCACCAGGAGGCGCGGATCCATGGCTGATCTCTCTATCAGGAACCTCGGAATCGGGCTGGCCAGTTCGATACTGGCTGGCGCGATCTCGGTAACCGCCGCGACCGGCGTCGGAGCGAGCACCTCCCGGTCAGCTCCCCAAGCGTGGTACGTCTACACGGAGAGCAACCAGTCCTCCGCGGACGGCGGCAACCTCGTGCTCGCGTACCGCGTAGACGCCGGCGGCACGCTTACGTCAATTGGCAGTTTCGCGACCGGGGGCGACGGCACCGGATCTGGGCTCGGCTCGCAAGGCGCGGTCACGCTGGCCGACGGTGGGCACGCACTCCTCGTCGTCAACGCGGGGTCGAACACAGTCTCGTACTTCCGGATCCTCTCGAACGGAACACCATGGCTGGTCGACGCTGCACCTTCAGGCGGCGCGGATCCGGTGAGTGTCACGGCCCATGACCATTGGGTTGACGTCCTCAACCAGGGCAGTAATACCGTCGCTGGTCTCGTGCTGACGGGCGCTGCGCTCGTGCCGTCGTCGCACGATGCGGTCCCGCTTTCGTCTGCGGCGGCGACACCGGTGCAGATCGGATTCACACCATCTGGCGCGCACGTCATCGTCACGGAGAAGGTGAGCAGCAGCATCGATACGTTCAGCGTGACCCCGGACGGCCTCCTCGTCGGTTTGCGCCACACCGCGTCGACCGGAACCGCACCCTATGGGTTCGGATTCAGCGCGGGCGGTGAGGCGATCGTCTCCGACGCCGGCGGCGGCGCCGGTGGGGTCAGCGCCGCGACGTCGTACCGGGTGGGCGCGGTCGGCGTGCTGCACCCGATCAGCGAGGTTGGTGAATCCCAGGCAGCGGCGTGCTGGCTGGTGGTCAACGGCGCCGGCGATCGGGCCTACCTGGCAAACGCCGCGTCCGGCACCGTCTCCTCGTACAACATCGCACCTGGCGGACCGTTGGTTTTGCGATCTGCCGTCGCGGCCACTGTCGGTGTGCACCCGATCGACGAGGTCGTTGGCAGCAGCTGGTTCTTCGTCCTCACCACGACCGAGATCGCCTCCGCTCCCGTCACGGCAGGGGGCGACCTTGGCCTCGTCAACGAGTCGGCGGCCAGCGGTCTTCCCGCAGCGGCATCCGGTCTCGCGCTCGACGATCTGAGCCTCAAAGCCTAGAACTCAAACAACGCCCCCCAACCCAACCCGTGTCTTGATGCCGTGCGGTGCCGCGCCGCACGGCATCTCGACGACTTTCGCAGAATGGTGAGGAATGACCATGGAAACGCCGTCGTCAAACGTACCGACTACCAGGGCTGACGCCTTGGCGGGTCGACGCGGGACGGCAGCCCTCAGCTCTCCAATCCTCGTGGTTGAAGATGATCAGACCACCTGCGATGTTGTCCGCGCATACCTCGAGAGTGCGGGGTATCGGGTGGTCGTGTGCCGCACCGGTGGGGAAGCTCTCGGGCTCGTCCGCCAAACGGAGCCGCGCTGTGTGATCCTCGACGTGATGCTCCCTGGCAAGGACGGATTCACAATCTGCGAAGAGATCCGGGGCGCCGGCTCGATTGTTCCGATCCTGTTCCTGAGCGCGCGGGGTGACGAACCAGACCGCGTTGGCGGGCTTCGCGTCGGGGCCGACGACTACCTCGTCAAACCGTTCAGTCCTCGCGAACTCGTTGCGCGAGTCGAAGCCCTACTCCGCCGGGCAGAGATCGGGCCAAGACCGCCAACTGTCGTCAAGCTCGGCAACCTCGAGCTCTCGCCGACTCGGCATGATGTTGCGGTCGATGGGCGGCACGTCGCGCTGACACACGTCGAATTCGGACTGCTCGCCGCCATGCTCGAGCGACCTGGATGGGTCCTCACCCGCAGCCAGCTGATCGACCGGCTCTACTCGGACGACCGCCTCCCGGCGTTGGAGCGGACGGTCGACGTTCATGTGTTCCGGCTACGCGAGAAGCTCGTGGCGGCACAAGCGAATGCCGCCATCGTGACCATCCGCGGCGTCGGATACAAGATCACTGACGGGGGCCGCTGATCGTGGAGCGCGTCAGGCTCCGCGGCCCCGGGGCAGCGCTCCTGCGGGGATGGGGCGCGCTCGGCCTTCGATGGCAACTCGTCGCTCTGAACATCAGCGTCATTGCGGTGACGGTGCTGTTGATCATCGTCTTGATGCACAACATCGCGCAGCAGCAGTTCATGGTCATCATGCATGCCGCCGGGCAGCCAGTTGACCCCGCCGCCGGGCAGCGCGCGTACGACGCTGCGGTTGAGGCTCAGATCTACCCCACCATCGCCGTCGCCGCCGTCGTCGCCGTCGGGCTCAGCTTTCTGGCGGTGACCCTTGCGCTCAGGCCGCTGACGGCCGTGAGTGAGGCGACCCGGCGGATGGCGCGCGGCGCGGCACCTGCGGTCGTCGAGACCAAGCGTCGTGACGAGATCGGCGGCGTTGCCGACTCCGTCAATGCACTCGCGCAATCCCTCCAACGTCTTGAGGAGTTGCGCCGTCAGGTCACCAACGATGTCGCTCACGAGCTGCGGACGCCACTGCACAACCTGCTCGGACTGATCGAGGGGATGCGCGATGGCGTCATCCCGGCCTCGGCCGCACGACTGCAGCAGGCACACGCAGAGGTGGGGCGTCTCATTGCGTTGGTCGAGGATTTGCGCGGCCTCTCGGACGCGCAACTCGCAGGCGATCGAATGATCCGCGAACCACTGAATCTCGAGACCGTGGTTCGCGAGGTTGTCGTTGGGTTCGGCGCCAGCATGGAGCAGCGTGATCTCACGTGGGAAATTGGCGCGCCGGATAAGGAGCTTGTTGTGGAGGGAGACGCGGGCCGGCTCGGCCAGATTGTCGGGAACATCGTCGACAACGCCATCCGGTATGCCCGCGTTGGCACCGTGATTCGCGTCAATGTCATGGAGAGGGGCCCGTGCGCCCGTGTGGCCATTCACAACACCGGTGACAAAATCGACGACGCCTCCCTCCCGCACATCTTCGAACGCTTCTTCCGTGCCGATCCCAGCCGCACACGTGGCAGCGGGGGTGCTGGCATTGGCCTCGCGATCGTCAAGGAGCTGGTGACAGCTCATGGCGGCGACTTCGGGGCGACAAACGAAGCCGACGGAGTCACGGTCTGGTTCGAGCTTCCGCTACCAGAACTGGGGGCCGACCAGACCGTTCATGGCAATCCCGCACGAGCGGTCCGATCGGTCGACGCCGCCACTCGCGCCTAAAGAAGCTTCAAGCACCAGTCAGCGGCGGTAACAACGGGCGAGCTCGATCCCGTCGACCTGCGCGTCGGTTTCACTCGTCCGGCGGCGCATCTGGCGCTCGCGAATGCCAGCCCACAACTGGAATCGGCGCGACCGCTCTGATCTGCCCGTCGTCGCCACGGACGAGTTCCCACCCACCTTCGTGCACCAGCCAATGATGGCGATGACACAGGAGCACTAGATTATTCAGATCGGTCGGCCCGCCGTGCGCCCAGTGCCTGATGTGATGCGCCGCCGTCCATGACGCGGGACGGTCGCATCCCGGCCATTCACACCCGCCATGACGCGCGTGCAGCGCTCGCCGGGTAGGTCCGGAGGGCAATCTGCGTGCGTGACCGACATCGACCACCGCTGAATCCGCTCCGAGGAGGACGCGAGTGACACTGGCATCGCATGCAAGGCGTTGCACGGTCGGCGTGGCAATCGGCCCGGCTCGCTCGAGCATCCCCGCCGGAGCGCCTGCCGAGCCCACGAGAGTCTCGAGGCTGGTGGTGACCTGGAGATGCGGACGCTGACCACCCACGCGCGGCAGGATGGACTCATCAAGCGCATGTCCGGCGAGCTCCACGAGCGCATCGGCGTATCGCCGTTCACGCGACCGATCGTCGTCCTTTCCCGCCCGGCGCGCGAGTGGGTCAAGTGCGGTACACAACGTCGCGCCACCGACCGCGTCGAGGAATCCCTTGATGAAGACCACCCCGCCCTCGCCAGTGCGCACCTCGAGAGTGCGGTGTTCGACGTCCTTCAGCTGTTCAGCCTGGAACGCTTCAGCGTCATGCGCATGGCGCACGTGAGCGCAATCGGTCCGAAACCGACTCAACTCGTGGCTCATTGCCTGTAGCAGGAGCGGCTGCTCATCGAACGCCGTGGCCGTCGGCGACTCGCGGAACGCCCGCGCCGTGCTCGCCATCAACGCCAGGTGTGCAAAGCCAAGCTTGCCGTCTTCGACCGCCGCCACACTCTCGGCAAGCACGTCGGCGTGCGACCCAACGGCGATCGCACTCGCCGCCGCTGCGGAGGTCATCCCGCACTCCACGCGCAGCCAGTGAGCAGGGCCCAGGCAGCCCTGCCATTCCTCCTCCTCCGTGTCGGCAAACGCTCCCGCGACGGTCGCGAACTCCAACTCGATTCGATCGATGATTCTGCGCAGGCGGCTCAGGTCGTCCCGAAGCGAATCCGGCGCCATGGTCCGCGAGCGTTTGCGCAGACAGTCTGCTGCCCAGGCCAGACGCCCGATCTCGTCGTCCCGCTCCCGATCATCGTCAGCACGACCATACATTTCTGTAGCATACACTGATCCGTGTAACTAGGCAGGTCCGTCGGTCGCACCACCATCTCGGCCGCGGTCGCGCGACCGGCGCCGTCGCACACGGTCCCAAAGGGTGGTGACCAATGACCCTGGAAGCGGTCGTGTCAAGGCGTCACGCTCATGTCAAATGGAGGACAGAGCATGAAAGCACTTGTCTATCACGGACCAGGACGGATGGCATGGGAAGATGCGCCCAAGCCAGGAATCTCAGCGCCAACAGACGCGATCGTCCGCGTCGACGCCACCACGATCTGCGGCACCGATCTCCACATCATGAAAGGGGATCTACCCGCGACGACGGACGGACGCATCCTCGGCCACGAAGCGGTCGGAACGGTCGAATCGGTCGGGTCGGCGGTCAAGAATGTGAAGCCCGGCGATAGGGTGTTGGTGTCGTGCGTCAGCGCGTGCGGCGCGTGCCGCTTCTGCCGCGAAGGACGCTACGGGCAGTGCCTCGGCGGCGGCGGTTGGATCCTTGGCTACATGATCGACGGAACCCAGGCCGAATTCGTTCGTGTGCCGTTTGCGGACACGTCGACCTACCCGGTTCCCGCCGGCGTGAGCGACGAGGATTTGCTCATGCTCTCGGACATCCTCCCGACAAGCTATGAGGTCGGCGTGCTCAATGGACACATCACCCCCGGCGACGTTGTCGCGATCGTGGGTGCGGGTCCGATCGGTTTGTCCGCGATGATGACCGCGCGACTCTTCAGCCCATCGCATATCGTCGCTATTGACCTTGCTGACACCCGGCTTGATGCAGCCAAGCGGTTCGGCGCGGACGTCGTGGTGAACAGCGGTCGTGACGATCCCTTGAAGGTGGTCCAGCAGCTCACGGCCGGACTCGGCGCAGACGTCGCCATTGAGGCGGTCGGACTCCCAGAAACGTTCGAACTCGCCACGGCTCTCGTCCGCCCAGGAGGACGCGTGGCCAACGTTGGCGTGCATGGCAAGCCGGCGACACTCCATCTCGAGACCCTCTGGACACGAGACGTGACCATCACCACGGGGTTGGTCGACACGTTCAGTACGCCGACTCTGATCCGTCTGCTCGCGGGCGGTCAGCTCCAAACTTCGGTGTTCGTCACTCAGCGGTTCGCGCTCGACGACATGATGGCCGCGTACGACACCTTCGGCCGGGCCTCTGAGACCGGCGCGCTCAAGGTCGTGCTCACCGCTGCCGCGACGTCCCCGAACGGGAAAGTTGCCGCTCTGGTAGGCGCAACGGCGTAATACCCAGGATCAAGAGGGCTGCGCGCGCACGCGCAGTCCTCGCGGACATTGACGATGTACACAAGCATTCTCATCGGCGTCGATCGCTCGCAGCACGATGAGAATGCGCTCGCACAAGCGGTTGACATCGCGCGCGGGCTGATCGTGACCCGCGACATAACCCACGGGTAGCAGCGGCAACTCAACCGGCAGCCGCGCCCTCAGGGTCGCTAAACGGCCGGCTCAATCGCCTCGGAGCGACCCACCACGCGCGCGGCCGACGGCCGGGCGGGGCTCCCGCCGCGTAGCCACGACGCCGTGGCACCAACGAGCATCATGATCACCGAGAACGCGAACGTGATGTGCATCCCCACGATGAACGGGTTGCTGATCAGGTTCGGGAAAAACGTCTGACCTGACAGGTACGCGGCTTGGCTCGCGCTCAGCGTGTGCAGTGAAGGCCCAAGCAACGTCGTCATCGGGTTGTACCCGAGAAAAGCGGCGAACAGCGATCCAACCGGTGGCAGATTCGCCACCTGGTGCGCGACCGTGGCAGACACACCATGCGCTGTCAATCCGGTGAACATCGTGGAAGGCAACGTCGAACTGAGCCCTGCGATCATCAGCGAGAAGAAGATGCCGATTGACAGCGTCATGCCGCTGTTCTGGAACGTCGCGAGCATCCCGGAGGCGACACCTCGGCGGTCCGCGGGCACAGCGTTCATCACGCCGGCCGTGTTCGGGGCAACGAACATCCCCATCGACACACCGACCAGGAACAGCAGCAAGCCGAATGGCAGGTACGAGAAGTTGGCCGGCAGGAGCATCAGCAGACCAAACCCGATCGCGGAACAGATCATCCCAGCGGTCGCGAACCCGCGCGATCCAAGACGGTCCGACAAGAAGCCCGACGATGGTCCGCCGACCAGGAATCCCGCTGTCAGCGGCAGCATGAAGATCGCTGCCCAGAACGGCGTCGACTCGTAGCTGTACCCGTGCAGCGGCAACCAGATCCCCTGCAGCCAGATGATCACCATGAACATCAGGCCGCCGCGACCGACCGAGCTCAGCAACGCAGCCACAGTGCCGAACGTGAAGCCGCGGAGGCGGAACAGGCTCACGCGAAACATCGGCTCCGCAACGCGGGTCTCAACGACGACGAACACCACGAGCAGTGCGGCGCCACCGATGATGCCCGTCAGCACCGACGGATTGGTCCAGCCCATCGAGTGGCCTCCGTACGGCTGGATCCCGTAGGTGATTCCGACGAGCACCGAGATCAGGCCCACTGCAAACAGCACGTTGCCCCACCAGTCAACGCGTGAACGCTTCACGATCCCGGTCTCGCGCAACTTGAGGTACGCCCATGCGGTACCGAACAACCCCACCGGCACCGAGACCAGGAAGACGAGATGCCAGTTCGTGGTGCTCAACAGGCCACCCACGATCAACCCGATGAACGACCCGGACACTGCGGCAACTGCATTGATCCCGAGCGCCATGCCACGCTCACGTTGCGGAAATGCGTCGGTGAGAATCGCCGTCGAGCAGGCGAAGATCATGGCACCGCCAACGCCCTGAATCAGCCGGAAGAGGATCAGCTCCAGGGCCGCGCTCGGACCGGTGCTGAACACCAGCGAGAGCAGAATCGACCCGACCGTGAAGACGAGAAAACCGAGGTTGTACAAGCGGACTCGTCCGAACATGTCGCCGATTCGCCCGAGGCTCACCACCAGCACGGCGGTGACGACCATGTAGCCCATGATCATCCACAGCAGATAGCTGACATTACCCGGGACGAGTGGGTTCAGCTTGATACCGCGGAAGATGGCGGGCAGCGAGATGAGCACGATCGACGAGTTGACCGTCGCCATGAGCATGCCGATGGTCGTGTTGGAGAGCGCGACCCACTTATAACGGGGCCCGACCTCGCCGTGCTTCCGCGAGGTTTTCGGAGCGGGGGCGGTGACTCCCGTGGTGGTCACGCGGCCGGCTGCGCCTGCTTTTCGAGTTCACGCCGCTCGCGCTCGCGTTGCCACAACCGCACGCTCTCGAGGTCGAGCGGCAATCGATCTCGTTTGAGCTCGCCGATATTGGGATTGCGTGCCATCCAGGCGAAATGCTGCCACAGATCCAGCGCGGCGTCATCGTCAGGGATCTCGCTGATGACTGGTCCAAACATCTGTGGACCCTCACCACCGTCGAGCACGATCGTCGGCACGCCGAACGCCTTGTGCACGGAAACCGCCTCATCGTGCTCGCGCTGCACCGCCTCCCACGTTGATGCGTCGGCGAGTGCCTGCTGCAGCAGTTCCGGCTCAAGGCCCGCCTCGCGAAGCGACGCCTCGATCACCGTATGGTCGTCGAGCGCGAGACCGCGTTGATGGCGCGCGTCGCTGAGCGCCTTGTAGAACGCGCCGACAGCCGCGTTGCCGTGCGCGGCGCGCACGGCCATGGCGGTGCGGAGCGACGGTGCGGACCCGCTGTCCGCAGCCGCGCGCCCCTCGGCACCACCGTTGACGATGGCCAGCGAAAACACCCGCCATTCGACATCAACCACACCGAGCTCACCGAGACGGCGCGCCCAGCGGGATGTCTGATAGCACCACGGGCAGAGCGGGTCGAAATAGAAGCGAATGCTTTCAGCCATCGTCATAGACCTCTGATGTAAATGCTACGCGGTCGCGCCGGCTGCGGCCTCTGCCGCAGGTGCGGCTTCAGCAGGCTTGTCCTGCGTCAACTCGCCGTCGATCTCCAGCTTCACTTTCTCGCTCACGAGCAGGCCGCCGCCACCAAGGGGAACGTTCCAGTTGAGGCCCCAGTCGGCGCGCGTCATGATGCCGGTGAGCGTTCCGCCGACCTTGGTGTTGCCGAAAGGATCGGCGACCGAGCCGCTGTGCTCGTAGTCGAGGACGAGCTCGTGCGTGATGTCCTTGATGGTCAGGTCGCCGGTCACCTTGAAGTGATCGCCGGCTGGCGCTACCGACTTCAGTGTGAAGACGATGTCCGGGTACTTTTCGACGTCAAGGAAATCCGCGCCCTTCAGATGCCCATCGCGCATGTCGGAGTTCGTCGTGATGCTTGCGGCTTTGACTGTGACGGTGCCGCTCCCGGTCGTCGGGTCGTCCGCGTTGTCAAGCTCGAGAGCAGCCGTGACATCACTGAAGCTCCCACGCACGGTGGCAACACCGAGGTGCTTCGCGCTGAAGGTGACTGCGGTGTGATGCGGGTCAAGACTCCACGTCATTGCGTGTACTCCTTGAATGCCAGGAGTGCCCCGGGCGGCCTCGGACGTCATTCTGTCCGATCCTCGCATCATGAAGTGAAGTGCTATAGTTTGTCAAGTGAGATGCCGCCCAAACTTCACTCGGCCCTGCGTTAGGATCTGGGTCGGGATGGAGGAACGATCACATGGATGCTGAACGCGACTACTGCCCAGTCTTCGAAGCGATACAGATCCTTCAGGAGAAGTGGACGATGCACATCGTTCGCGCGCTCCTGGATGGGCCGCTCGGTTTCAACGAACTTGGGCGCACAGTCGGCGGTTGCAACCCCGCGACCCTCAAGGTTCGCCTCGACCACCTCGAGGACGTCGGGCTCCTGCGCCGCACCGTCCACTCCCAGATGCCGCCACGCACGTCGTACGAGCTTGCTCCCGCAGGGGTTGCGCTGCAACGAGTGATCGATGCCATCGACGCCTGGGCGCGCGAACATCTGGCGGTCGTCGATGCGGCCGACGCCGACGAGGAGCCGACCGCAGCTGTCGGTTGAGCGCTCGTTCGGGCTCCGCCGCCGGGCCGTGCTCGCGGGCGTAGCAGCGCTCGCGGTTGCGTGCGGGTCGACCGCTCGACCGACTGCGAGCGCCAGCCCGACATCCGGCGTGGTCACCGCAACACCAACGCCCAGCGTCAACCCCTGCGTCGCTCCCTCCAACGAGCCGGCCCCCAGCGGCACCATCCCGGCCGACTTCGCGACGGCCCTGGCGTTCGCGCCTGACGGGCGGCTCTTCTGGGCGCAGCGCTCCGGTTCCGTGCGGGTCTGGCAGGACGGCGCCTCCAGGGTGTTCGCCACGGTCCGCACCGTGACCACCGAACGCAACGGCAGTTACAGCGAGCGCGGACTCCTCGGGCTCGCCATCAGCCCGACCTTCGCCACCGATCGCTTCGTCTACGCCTTTTACTCGGATGCCAACGACACAACCCAGCACGTGATCCGCTGGTACGACTGCGACGGTACCGGGGAACATCCGACGATCATCGACACGTTCCCCTCCGGGAATGACTGCTGCCACAAGGGAGGTCGCATTGCATTCGGACCCGACGGCAAGCTCTACGTCACACTCGGCGACGAACACGACGCGCCCAGTGCGCAGAACGTCGATGACGTGCGCGGCAAGGTGCTTCGCTACAACCCGGACGGCACCATCCCGTCGGACAACCCGTTCGGACCCGCCAATCCCGTGTGGGCATATGGGTTTCGCAATCCATTCGGCATCGCATTCTCATCCACCGGTCAGCTGGCCATCACCATGAATGGTCCGTCAGGCGATGCCGGAAGTCCGGGCACCGGATACGACACGCTTTATCTGAACGTGACTCGCGGGGCGCACTACCAGTGGCCCGACTGTTATGGCTACAGCCATCCGCTCGCTGCCTCGACGTGCGACGGCGGCCTGGCGCCGAACTGGAGCAGCGAGGCGAGCACGTACGTCCCGACCGGCGCCACGTTCGTCGATGCGAGCGGTCCCGCCGGCTACGCCGGACACCTCGTGTTCTGCACGTACGACAAGGGCATGGCGATCGTCACAGCCGGGAGCCCGCACGCGACCGTGCGTCTCGGACCGTCGGGCTGCCGGTTCGACGTTGTCGAGGGTCCCAACCACGCCTTGTACTACTCGGACGAGACCCACATCTACGAGTTGGCGTAAGGCTGCGGCGATTGCGGCAGTAGCAGCAATCGCCTCATTCCGCGCATATGCGAATGCCGTCAACGAACAGTCTCGCAGCGACACGCAGTGTCACCAAGTCGAAAGGTTCACGCTCCTAATCTCCGTGTGGACGCACCTGAGGAGGTTTGCGATGCATCAGGACAACTTCACCGACACTCTCTCGTCCGAAGATCAGCCGCACCGCCGCAGCTTCGGTGGTCTCGGCCGTGGTCCTGCTGCGCTCCTCCTGACAGCGGGTCTGCTCATTGGCGGGGGCATCGGCGGCTTCGTCGTCGCCAACGCCGCCACCTCCGTCACGACCATGGCCTCGTCGACGCCCGGCGCGTCGCATCCCTGCCCGAACATGGGCACATCGACCGCGAACTGACTCGAAGGTCACGGCGGGCGACCGCCGGCGCGTGACCCACTCCATAGCCTCCCTCCCAAGACGGCTCGCCTCCCAAGGCGAGCCGTCGCTGCATCCGGCGCAGCGTGCGCCCGTGAGTGCCGATGTCATATCCGACGTGCGAAATGTTGCGCACACGCAGATCACCGCGCCCCGATGTTGCAGTCAGGTCATGCAGAATGCCAGGACTTGCATCCCGATGACGTGTTTGATAGTCTTACGACGTTCGGTGGCTTTGCACTGATCCGTGGGGAGTACGGCCTTGAGGGATAGGGGGTTGCGAGCGCTCCTGGGTTCACGCTGAGCCCGGGAGCGCTCTGCGAAATCGAGCAACGCGCCCGATGTCATCCATTCCGAGTCGCGCATACAACTGTTGCGGCCAGTCGAATGGATCCATGCCGAGAAAGACCAGGCGGCGATCCGCAGTCAACTCGAGTGCTCGCGTCACGACCGCGCGCGCATATCCCCTCCCCCGGTACTCCGGCACCGTCGCGACGCTCTCGATCTGCGCGACGTCGTCGATCCGGTAGATCTCGCAGTACGACACGACCATCCCGCGTTCTATGACGGCAAGATGAGTCGTCGGCACCGCACTGGCGACTCGCTCCTGCTTCTCGCGAATCTGGGCGACGGCGTCCGGGGTGGCCCACGGCTTATCTGTTAAGGATGCTGCCCGCGCCGGGCGCATCGAGATCGCATCGACAACCCGCACCGCCGACGTGTCGACTGATCGATCCCGCGGGCGATGGCGGACCATGAGTCCCAGCGGTTCATCGAGCCATCCCGCTGCCTGGAACGCCGCACGCAGCGAAGCCGTCTCCGAGCACTCGACGAACTCGACGATGCGGTTGGGCAAGCCCGCCTGGATCTGGTCTGCGGCTCCGCTCACCGCCTCAATCGACAGGCCGAACCCCTGCTCGAGGACCACCACGTGGTTGGCGTCGTAGACCTCCGGGAGTGATCGTGCTCGAAACCACTGACCGCCGGCCCATGTGCCCTGGTCATCCGCGCCGAGCGCCTCGATCTGCCGCGCGTACCGCACGGTTTCCGCCAGTTCATCCGAAATCACGCGCGCAGCCTAGCGGGTGTTTCGATCGACCGAGGCCGCCATCGCCACAAATGGGTCGTGGATTCGGTGACTCCGTCACAACTGCGTGCCCGTTGTGGCGACCGGTCACAAGCGTCAAACGCCTCACTTGCTTCGCTCGTTACTGGTTTGTTAGGCTGGATCAGAGAGATAGAAGCGTTCGGGGGAAATGAACCGATCGGGGAGTCTCATCTCACTGCGTGGGGACGTGTCAACAGGGGTAGCCGGCGACGCCGGCGGGATAAGGAGGCATCAGGGTGACGAACTGGTTCAGCAACAACGGACGTGATCGCACGCGCCGCAGCGTCGTCAGAGGTTTCGCGGCGATCATCGCCGTCGCGGCGGCCGGAACCGTCAGCCTCGCCACGGTCTCTGCGCATCACATCGTCTCGACGACCCCCACTCCTTCTCACGGAGTCGCCGGTACGACAGCCCTTTCCGACACGGCACTCGTCTTCGCGGACAGCAGCCGCCACATCGTCTTCTCGCTCTGGGCGCCCGGAACCTGCGGCGTCGCCGGCGCAACACCCGTCTTCACCGACAGCGAGGACGTGACCTCCTCTTCCCTCACCGATAGCACGGTGACGTCCGCCTCCTACGTGCCCCGCCAGGCGGGTGTCTACGAGTGGACGGCCGAGGTCATCGTCAACAGTGACGGGAGCGTCGAAAATGGCCCCACCGCCTGCACCGACGAGCAGGTCACGATCAGCCCGGCCGCGACCCAGGTCCACACGACGCCCTCGAACGCGGATGGTGGTCCGGTCGGCACCTCGATCGTCGACTCGGCGACCGTCACGGGCGGCGTCAACCCAATCGGTACCGTGACCTTCGAGCTCTTCGGACCGTCGAACCCTACCTGCGCGAGCGGTGAGAACAGCTCACAGACGTGGCTTGGACGTTGGTCGGTGAAGCTCAACGCGAACGGCACGGCAAGTGTGCCCGCTCCTGGTTTCACCACCACCAAGGCCGGCACCTACAACTGGGTCGCCACCTACAGCGGTGATGCCAACAACCTGAGCGCGCAGAGCGCCTGCGGCTCCGAGAGCGTGACCTTCACCAAGGCAACGCCGACGATCGTCACGGTCGCCAGCAACGGCGGACCGATCGGGACCCAGATCCACGACACAGCCCAGGTTTCGGGCGGCGCCAATCCCACCGGCACCGTGACGTTCAGCCTCTTCGCTCCGAGCAACCCGACCTGCGCCAGCACCGAGGGCTCGGCCGGCAGCGTTCAGACAGTGACGGTCCCGCTCGGGAGCAACGGTGCCGCGACCAGCGCCGGAACTCCCTACTCGACCATCGCGGTCGGCACCTACAACTGGATCGCCGAGTACAGCGGCGACGCCAACAACGTGAGCGTCTCCACCGCGTGCACCGACGAGCAGGTCACCGTCGGCAAGGATCCGACCTCCGTAACAACCGCGGCCTCCGCCGGTGGCACCACGGGCATCGCGCTCCACGACACCGCCAAGGTGACCGGCGCGTTCCTGCCCACCGGCACGGTGACCTTCACCCTCTACGGGCCGGCTGACACTGCCTGCACCGGGACCGCGCTCTTCACCAGCACCGTGGCGCTCAGCGCGACCGGAACGGCGACCTCTGCGACCTTCAGTGGCACCACCGCGACCGGCACCTACAACTGGATCGCCTCCTACAGTGGCGACGCCAACAGTGCCCCGTCGGCGAGCAAGTGCGGCGCCGAACCGGTCAACGTGACGGCCAGCGGCGTCCAGGGGATCACCACTCCGGGCACCGGCCTCGCAGGTTCCGTGACCCAGATCGGCCTGGGCATCGAGCTTCTGCTCGGTGGCCTGGCGCTCTTCCTCGGCAGCGAGCTGGTCAAGGGTACGAAGAGGGCGTAAGGCTGTTGCCAGCGTGTGCCGATTCGCCTTCGGGGATGGTGGGAATCGGTACCGTGGGTTATTCTCAACACCCGTGCCGGTCGATATCGGTGCGGGTGTTTTTCCCCCAGGAGGTCGAACTTTGATGCCCAAGCGAACTCTAGCCATCCTTGCCGCGGCCGCATTCGGCGCGCTGGCACTACCCTTCGGGCTGCCGACGATCGCGGCGGCATCCGGCCCCACATACACGAATCTGGTGCTGTCGCCGCTGCCGATCGCGCAGCCTGGCACGCTCAACCCGTCAAGTCCCAGCACCAACACGGTGCTGCTCTGTGTGCAGCCCCAGACGAATAACGTGCACGTTGGCGCCGGAGCACAGGTGTTCCTGAGCATTGATTCCGGGCTCTTCACCTCACCGGTCAGGCCTGGAGGATCCGCGGTGGTGGGCTCCACGACGCTGACCGCTACGCCGGCTGTATTCACGGTTGCCGCCAATTGCACGTATGACAACGCGGATGGAAGCGGCACGAGCACGGAAATGGACGCGGTTCCCGTGACCTACACAGGCCCGAATCCAGTGCCCGTCAACGGACGAGATGTGATCGTTGCAGCCGACGCAGCGAGCGACGTCACCGGCGGTCAGTGCAATGGCACCGGCGTCTGCAACACCGGCACCTACGTCTTCAGCCCCGTTGCCTCGTACGTCTTCAACCCGGCTGGGCCGATGATCGCGCCGACCGGCACGCTGACCGCCGGTCAGGCGGTGACGTTCACGGTGACAGCACTGGATGACACGTCCAATCCGGTCCCGGGCGTCTTTATGGACATTTCATTGACGAGCACGGCGGTTGGCGGGAGTGCGACCGTGGTTAACACGTTCACCTCAAACCAGACTCAACACGTCACAAACAGCCCCGTGCGGCTTGGTGCAACCAACGCTGGAAGCGCCTCGATCACGTATACGGCCGCCGACCCACTCGTGACCGACGACACGGACACGATCACAATCCAGAACCATCCGACTGAGACCGTCGAAAATTCTGATACGTACGCATACGGCGGAACGATTGCCTTCACGCGAGATCCATACACCCCGGTGACTCCATTCCGCGTGTGCGACACACGCCCGACAGCGCCCGGAATCAGCTCCAATCAGTGCAACGGTGTCGGGGAGGGACCAATCGGGTCGGGTGCCACGCGAGCGATCACCGTTGATGGGCTTGGCGGGGTTCCCGCATCGGGCGTCGACGCCGTTGTCCTCAACGTCACTGCCATCGCGCCGAGCCTGGGGACATATCTCACCCTTTACCCGGTGGGCGTCTCGAGACCAGGCACGTCGAACGTCAACCCGGCTGCGGGGGAAGTCGTCGCGAACCTCGTTGAGGTGGCGGTCGGCACTGGCGGCCAGGTCGACCTCTTCAACGCTGCAGGAACAACCAATGTCGCCCTGGACGTCGAGGGCTACGTTGCATCCTCCTCAACCGGGCTCCTGACACCGCTCGTTCCAACGCGTATCTGCGATACCCGCGCGACGGGACCGGGCGTCGCCGCCAACCAGTGCAACACCGGCGGGCTCTCGCCGATCGGCGCGGGCGGCACATTGACCTTCGACGTGCACACCGCGGGTGACGGCATACCGGCAACCGGCGTGAGCGCGGTGGTCTTCAACCTCACGGCAATCGGTCCGACGACGGGTACCGTGCTGACCGCGTTCCCAGGGCCCTCCAGGCCGACGGCGTCGAACCTGAACGTCAACGCCAAGGAAGTCGTCCCGAACCGTGTGATCGTGCCGGTCTCCAGTGGTGGCACGGTGACCATCTGGAACGGCGCCGGATCGGTCAACGTGGCCGTCGACGTCAACGGCTGGTTCGGTACCGCTTCAGGGGCTGATTTCACCCCCCTCACGCCGGCGCGCATCTGCAACACGCAGGACGGCAACAACAACGACGCGGGGTGCACCAAAGGCCTCGTGGCGGGTGGTACGGCTGGCAACATCAACGTTGCCGGTATCGACGGCGTGCCAACCATGAGCGCTCCTCACCCGCCGGTCGCCGTCGTGGTGAACGTCACTGCGGTGAACGCGATCGCGGCAACCTTCCTCACCGTGTACCCGGGACCTTTCGGCGCAACCCGTCCGAACGCATCGGATCTCAACGTCCCGGCGTTCGAGACGGAGACCAACCTTGTCGTTGTCGAGGTGGGATCGGACGGTACCATCAACCTCTACAACGCGCTGGGCGCGACCAACTTCATCGTCGACATCTTCGGCTACTACAGCTGAGCAGGTAAAGAAAGCATTGAACGTGGGGGGGAACGAGCTCGTGGTCGAGTCAGACCACGAGCTCGCCCGCCTCGCGGCCGTGGCCGCGGGTCGGGCACTGATGGCACTGCGCGACGAGATCGGCTTCGACGACCCGAAACGCCTCCGCGATGAGGGCGACCGCACCGCGCATCTGCTGCTGATGGAGCTGCTCGCGGAGCAGCGCCCCGGCGACGCCGTCCTCTCGGAGGAGGGCATCGACGGCAAGGAGCGGCTCGTCGCGCACCGCGTCTGGATCGTGGACCCGCTCGACGGGACGCGTGAGTTCGGCGAGGCGGGTCGGACCGACTGGGCTGTGCACGTCGCGCTGATCGAGGATGGACAGCCGGTCGCCGCCGCGGTGGCGCTTCCGGCGCGCGACATGGTGATGAGCACGTCGCCGCCAGAGACGACACCCGCACGAACCCCGGGCCGCGTCCGCCTTGTGGTGAGCCGCTCGCACACGCCGCCGGAGGCAGTGGTTGTGGCCCGGGAGCTCGACGCTGAGCTCGTGTACATGGGCTCCGCCGGTGCGAAGACCATGGCGGTCGTCCTCGGCGACGCGGACGCTTATGTCCACGTCGGCGGACAGTACGAGTGGGACTCGGCCGCACCGGTCGGCGTCGCGCTCGCGGCCGGCCTCCGGGCGACCCGCGTCGACGGCTCGCCGCTCCGCTACAACCGCGAGAATCCATGGCTTCCCGATCAGATCATCTGCCGCCCCGACCTGCACGAGGCGATCATCAACGCGGTTCGATCCGCAGCGGCCGAAACCCGGCACTGAGCCGTCCGGGCCGGTCCGAGCTCTCCACCTCCTCACAGGTAGTCGGAGCACGCCCCATGCACAATGGGATGGATGCGAGGAGCACTGTCGCCGTGGCCTCAAGGGAGTCGGCACCTCTCTTGACCGGACGTCGCGGGATCCGCAATGACCGGTTGCGGGCACGTGTCGCGCTGGCGTCGGCCGTCGGCGCAATCGCAGTCCTGGCCGGGTGCGGGAGCTCGTCGAATCTATTCCCGACGCCCACCCCCACGTACTCGCCAGCCGGGTCGCCCTCGGCGAGCCCAGCGGTGCTCGACCTCAAGCCGGTCCTCCGCGGCCTGCTCGACCGGGACGGGCTCCCACCGACGACCTACGTCGACTCGCTCGCGGGGTACGTCGTCAACGTCGACTGGAATCAGTTGCAGCCCACCTCGGGGGCGACGATCGCCACCGACAACCCCATCGACCAGGCGATCTCGCAGGTACGAGCCCTCAACGCCGCCGACCATACGCATCTCGGCCTGAAGCTCCGGCTCTACGCGGGTATCTGGGCTCCGGCCTGGGTGAAGTCTCTCGGCGGGGCTCCCATCCCGGTGACCAACCCACAGGGCGGCCAGACCGGGACCGTCGGCCGCTTCTGGACCGATGCGTACGGGCAGGCGTATGACCAGCTCGAGACCCTGCTCGCCGCCAGATATGACCAGGTCCCGGAGGTCCGCGAGGTGACGATCAGTCGCTGCACGACCTTCTACGACGAGCCCTTCATCCGCGACGTCGCCGATCCCGCCACGGTGAGTGCGCTGATCGCCGCCGGCTACACCCTCGAAGCGGACGAGAACTGCCAGCGCGAGGAGATCGATGCGGCCACCGTGTGGCAGCACACCCACTCCGACCTGACGCTGAACCCATACCAGGCGATCAACCCCGACGGCTCCACAATGACGGATGAGCCCTTCACGGATCTGATGATGTCCTACTGCCGCCAGGTGCTCGGGTCGGCCTGCGTCCTCGAGAACAACTCGCTGCGGGTACCGGCGCAACCCGAGTACCAGACCATGTACGAACAGATGGAGTTGCTCGGCCAGCCGATCGCATTCCAGACTGCCGCGGAGCAGCGGATCGGCAATCTGCAGGCAACACTTGAGTATGCCGTCACGCTCGGGGCCAACTCTGTCGAGCTTCCCGGCAGCTATCAGACGCTCGCCACCCCGGCGGATTTCGCGGCGACCAACGACCAGCTCGCGAGCGCACCCACCACCGCGCCACCCGCTTTCTGAGCCGGCAGTGGCGCGTTTTCCATCACCTGAGGGCTCTGAAGGCATCTGCCGAGGCCATGAGATTCTTGCGTCGTTTGATCTTCTGTGCGATCCTTGTCCTCGATGGGGCCTGGAAGGTGAGCCAACGCCTGAGATTGTCAAGGAGTGCCCCCGACATTCATCGGGCGTTGACGTTCGTTCAGAAGGGTGGTAGGGGCAGGTAGTGAAGAAGCGTTTCCTCAGGGCTCTCGGGAGAACCGTCGTCGCGGCGACGTTGATCGTCCCATCCTTCGCCGTGGTGGCGGGACTGGGCGCTCTCGGTCACACGCAGGGTCTCCCCACGGTCGCCACCGACCTCGATGCGGCGGCGGCAGGAAACGGTCTGACCATCGCCTTCAACTCCTCGACGGTCGCCCCCGCCGGCTCGATCGGACCGAACGGGACCGTGAACATCACCGTGAGCACCAAGCTCAGCGGCGTTGCAGACCCGGGCGTGACCGTGTATCTGTGTGAGTGCCTGGAGAGCGCGAACATCCCAGACGGCGTCACCGGCGATGCAACAACGGTGCCCGCGGCCCAATGCAGCGGCTCCGCCCAGCTTCCCGCCAACGGAACGTTGCTGACATGCGTGACCAATTCAGCGGGCAAGCTGGTCATGACGTACAACGCCCCGGCAGACCCGCCCGCACAGGGTCGGGCCGACTGGGTTGGTCAGCTCACCAACTCGCCGACGACGAAGGTGAAGGCGCAGTCCCACTACGTCTATACCACCGTGTACCGATTCGGCCCGTCGCCGATCGCCAAGCCCGGGTCGCTGTCGGCAGGCGCGAACGTCCCGATCACGCTCAGCGCCGACGATGGCCTCGACGAGGGCGTCGCCAACTCCACCGTGTACCTGTCCTTCAACGGGGCCGGCACGGCGAGCGTCGAGGGCACCGCGCTGACCAAGAACCCCGCGCTCTTCAACGCGAACTCGAACGGGATCGTGCAGATCACCTACACGGCGCCGTCACCGCTGTCCACCTCGGGAACGGACACCATCACCGTGCAGGACCTGAACAAATCGCCGCAGGAGGTCAACACCGACTCGTACGCCTTCGCGGCCAATACGCCGGTGATCTCGATCGGTGACGTCGACGTCTACGAGGGCGATCAGAACCCGGGGACGCCGGCCGACTTCACCGTCACGATCAGCCCAGTTCAGTCAACGGCCACCACCATCGAGTACGTCACCCTCTGCGGCGTCGGCGACAAGGGCTGCGGCGAGGACTTCAAGCAGGTCTTCACCCCGATCGCCGTGACGATTCCTGCCAACACCGCCACGACCACGGTGCTCGTGCGCCAGTTCGCCTACCTCGGTGGCAAGTCCGACGATGGCGTCGGCGGTGAGACCTACAACGAAGGCTGGTACGTCCTCATCAGCAACCCGAGCACCGGCATCATCGGCCGCTCGATGGGCGAGGGCAACCTGTCGCCTGACGTCGAAGGGTCGACGGTGCCACTCGCGTACCTGTACGTCGGCAACTCGTCGGTGGTGCCGGTCAACGATCCATTGGCCGACAAGGTGGACATGTACTTCACGGTGACGCTCGGCGCGCTCGAGAGTTCGACGGTCACCTTCAACTACACGACCAGTAATGGCACCGCGATCGCAGGGACGGATTACACGGCAATCTCCGGAGTCGGGTCAATCGCGGCCGGGAAGACGAGTTTTGTCATCCACGTCGTGCTGCTGCCGAATTCGCCGCCCACCAGCAACAAGACGTTCACCGTGACCATCAGCAACGCCAGCGAAGGCCTGACGATCAGCAACGCGACCGGGACCGGAACGGTGCTGTCGAGCTGAGCGATCGATTGGGTCCAGGACGCTCGATCAGGCACCATTGATGCCAACCAAGCGATCGTGAACTTGCGAATCGGAGCAAACTGTGCAATCCTTTCATCAGGGGCCGGGAAGGTGGAGTCAACAGTCATTGGCGCCGTCTGACGCCGTCCGGCGGCGCGACATAGAGAGGCTGTAGGGGAATCCAGTGAAGTCAGGGGTGTTGCGGCTCATCAGCCGCGTTGGCGTGACCGCCGCGCTGGTGATCCCGTCCTTCGCTGTTGTCGTCGGTGTCGGTGCGCTCGGTCACACGTCCGGGTTGTCCCCGATCACGACGGACCTCGACGCAGCTGCTCAGACCGGATTCAGCATTCAGTTCGCCGCGCCGCCGATTGCATCCGCGGGCTCGATCGCACCGGGTGGCACCGTGAGCTTCACGCTCACGTCGAAGCTGAATGGACTAGCGGATCCGAACGTCACCGTGAACGTCGAGGCGACCAACGGCGTCAACGGCGACGCCACGTTCGTCCCGAGCGCGCAGTGCTTCGGCCAGACGCAGTTGCAGCGCAATCACTACATCTACTGCACGACCGACGCGACCGGCTCGCTTATGCTGACGTACCAGACCCCGGGCAACCTTCTGCAGTTTGGTGAGGCGGATTGGGAGGCTACGGCCAGCGGGTCGCCCAGCGCAATCACGCACTACGTGTACTGCGATGTCTTCCGCTTCAGCCCGTCGCCGATCGCCACTCCCGGCACGCTGACCCCTGGAGCGACGGTGCCGATCACGCTGACATCCGACGGCGGCCTTGATCAGGGCATCACGAACTCCAATGTGTATGTGTCGTTCAACGCCACGTCCGGAGGCGGCGCGGCGTTCATCGGAACAACGCAGCTCACGTCCTCGCCGCAGCTCTTCTCCACCGGTACCGCCAGCTCGTTGCAGATCACGTACAGCGCCCCGGAGGTGCTGCCGACCAGCGGGTCGGACACGATCACCGTTCGCGATGCGGGTTTCTCCGTCGGAGCAGGCAACAGCGACACGTACTCGTTCGCTCCCGCAACCACGACGCCCACGATCTCCATCGGCAACGTCGGCGTCTTCGAAGCCGACCAGGAGCCGGGCATCCCGGCGAACTTCACCGTCACGGTATCGCCGGCGCAGGCGACCCCGATCACCATCGAGTACACCGCGCTCTGCGGCATTGGTGACAAGGAGTGCGGTGAGGACTTCCGTCAGATCACCTCGCCCAAGACGTTGACCATTGCGGCCGGCGCCAAGACCGGGATCATTCGCGTCGGGCAGTACTCGTACATCGGCGGCAAGGGTGACGACGATGTCGCCGGCGAGACCTACAACGAGGGCTTCTTCGTGGTCATCAGCCACCCGAGCGTCGGCGTGCTGGGACGGTCGGTCGGCGAGGGCGTTCTGCTTCCGGACATCGAGGCCGGGCAGGCCAACGTTGCCGACCTCTACGTCGGCAACGCGGGGATCGTTCCAGTCCCGGACAAGATCAGGCGGGCCATCGACTTCACGGTGACGCTTGGTGCGCTCGAGAGCAGCACCGTCACCTTCACGTACGCGACTGCGGACGGCACCGCGGTACAGGGGGTGGACTACGAGGCCAAGACCGGCACGGGCACGATCCTTGCCGGCAAGGACAGCGCGGTGGTCACCGTCCTCCTCTATGGCAACGCGCCGCCAACCAGTCCGCTGACATTCACGATCACCATCAGCAATGCGAGCGACGCCAGCGGTGCGGTGACGATCGGGACTGCGACCGGGACCGGCACCGTGATGTCGAGCTGACTCGCACGTACATGAAGTTCCAGCGACGGAGCGGCCGTGTCCGCTCCGTCGCATTTCACTTTCGGCCGTTCGCGTCACAAGCATGAAGCCGGTCACCGGCGTCACCCGCGATGACCGTATTGAGAAACTGGTTAGGATAGTGTCGGCGGCGCGCCCATCGATCCCGTCAATCCGTCAGGGGTTTCAGGGGGAACAATGATGCGAAGGGTGTATTCCGCGCCACTGATTGGCGCACTGCTCTTGGTCGCCACGGGGACGCTGACACTGCCTGCGGCGGCGAGCTCCGCGCCGGCCACATCGTCAACGAGCCTGACGTACGCGAAAACGCTCGCGGGCCCCTCGGAGGCCGCGATGTACCCGAGCGGCCTGATCTGGGATGCTCACAGCAACCGGCTGGTCGTTGCCGACACCGGGGACAACAAGGTCTCCATCTTCACGCCGAGCACCTGCCCGGCTCCACCGGCCAGGTGTACCCCGGTGCTCAGTTTCGGCACCTATGGCACTGGCAACGGTCAGTTCAACACGCCGCGTGACGTGGCCGTGGACGGCAGCTCCAACATCTACGTTGCCGACGCCGCGAACAGCCGCATCGAGGCGTTCTCCCCCACCGGCGTGTTCCTGTGGTCGGCCGGCGGCCTCGGCAAGCTGTCGTCGAACCTCAACGTGCCGATCGGCCTGAGCTATGACGCGACAACCAACGAGATCCTCGTCGCTGATACCGGACACTCATTGATCAAGGCGTACGCTGCCGTGGGCGGCGCGGAAGGCTTCGCAGCCGGCACGTACATCTGGAAGTCACCGACCGGGATCCTCAAGTCACCGCGCGAGGTGCGTCGTGGACCGGACGGCGAGATCTGGGTGGCTGATTACCACAACGAAAAGGTCGAGGCGTTCCAGTGCACGTGCACATCGTCGAGCAGCGACTGGAACAGCACGCCAAACAAGGTGATCGGTGACGGGCTCGCGAACGGTCATGCGAACGGGGAAGTCAACTCGCCTTACAACATCGCTTTCAGCCCCAACGGTGAGATCGGCTACGTGGCCGACACCGGCAACGAGCGAATCGGCGTCTTCAATGTCACCAGTTGCACCGGAACCCTGAACGGCCAGAGGAATGAGTGCGCGTTCATCGCGAACTATGGTTCCAGATGTCCCAAGAGCTGCCCGCTGCCGCCGGGGAACGCCGCATATTTCGAGCAACTGCGACGCGTCACCGTCGACTCGGCGGGCAACATCTGGGCCGCCGACTTCTGGGGCAGCGGCATCCATGAGTTCACTCCCGCAGGTGCGACCGGTATCGAGATCGACGGTGCTCCTGCACTGGCTCCCGGTTTCGCCGAGGCATACGGTGTCACGGTTGGATCGAACGGCTTCGTGTACGGCGTTGACCGGCTCAACCAGCGCGTTGAGGAGTTCAACGCGAGCGGAACCTACCTGACCGACGAGGGAACGAGAGGCACCGCCGTCGGCGACTACTCGTGGCCGGAGACGGCAGGCGTCGCCCCGAACGGAGACGTGTGGGTCGGCGACACGCGCAACAACCGGCTCGAGGAATACTCCGCAGGACTCACGCTCCCTGCCATCGCGGTGGTGACCGGCGGCGGGTCCGTGGGTGCGTTCAACTACATCGAAGGCGTGTCCGTGGCCGCGAACGGCGTGGTGTGGGTCGCCGACACCGACAACAACCGGATCGTCAGCTACAACCCGACGGGCGCGCATTACACGGCGTTCGGAACACGTGGCAGCAGTACGGTCATCGGCAGCCCGGCGCAGTTCATCGATCCCGAGGGTGTTGTCGCATCGTCCAGCGACTTCTACGTCGCGGACACGGGCAACAGCCGCGTTGACGAGGTCGACATGAGCGGGAACCTCGTCGCGGTCTTCACGACCGGACTCAATGATCCAGAGGGGATCACCCTGGCGTCCGACGGCACCGTGTGGGTTGCCAACACGCAAGCAGACCAGGTCGTGCAGCTGTCGTCCAACCTGTCGTCCGAGCTGACGTCGTTCGGCACACCCGGCAGCGGCATCGACAACTTCGACCTGCCACACTCGCTCGCCGTCTCGGGGAGCACCCTGTACGTCGCGGACACGTACAACAACCGGATCCAGGAGTTCACGATCGGGTAGTGGCACCAGGGGCTGTCGCCCCAGCTGTCACCCCCAGTTGTCGCTGAGGTACGCGGCGGTGAGCACCGTCGTGCCACCCCAGTTATCGCCCCAGTTGTCACCGAGGTGCGCAGCGGTGAGCTCGTTGCCCTGCGACGCGACGTTGCCTCCGTTCGCCGGTGGAGTCGCCGGGACCTGGATCCCTTCGGCGACGCAGTTGGAGCGCAGCTGTTCGTCGTACGTCGCAGCGATCGACGGCGTGACGCCACTCTGTGGCATCTCTACCGAGCACGCTCCATACGAGACGGCGCGCGCGAGTGTCGCGGTCACGCTGCTCAGCACCGGGAAGGTCTGGAAGGTGATGCTCGCCGCCTTGTCACCGCGAGCACCGTAGGTCTGCATCAGCGAGAAGATCGCCGCGTTCTGGCCCGGGCTCTGCGTGATCGACGCATTGGCGAACTGGACATGCGGAAGCGTCGCGACCGCGTAGTCCATGATCTCCTGGCTGACAGTGATGTCCTGGCCGTTCGACGGCGTCTGATAGTCGGCGACATCGACTTGCGTGACCGCGTAGAACGCCTTGCCGTCGTTGATCTCAGCCTTCATGGCCGCGATGTCGAGCGCCTCGGTGTAGCCGGCGGAGGAATATGCAGCAGCGTTGCCGGCGACGGTGGGGAAGCGAACCATCACCTCGCCGAAGCGAACCATCGTGAGTCCAACAGTGACCTCCCGGATCTCGGGAATCGGGTTGACGTAGGCGGCGAGCTTCTCGGTGAATTCGGCATATGCGGCCTGCACCGGCGCGGTCCACCACCGCGGCACCATCCCGCACGAGCCACTCTGCGAGCAGAGGTGTACCGCTGGACCGCCGAGATTGAGCGCCCAGGACGGTGTGTTGTACCCCGCGGTGATCCGCAACCTGAGCCCGCGCTGGTTATTCGGGTTCGCCGCGTTCCACTGACGTACCTCGGCGACAGCCTTGTCGATGCGGGTGGTGACGAAGCTTCCTTCGGTGGGTTCGATGACATTCCACGCCGCTTCGATGATGTATCCGTCGACGTACAGATCGAGGTCGGACGGTGGCGGGGACGGGCTGCGCATGAGCAGTCCCGTGTTCACGTCGGGTGCAGTGGTGATACCCGTCAAGCCCGCACTCTTCGACAAACCCGACGACGAGCTCGACCCGTTCGAGTTGGACCCGGTTCGCTGGCCGCTCGATCCACCCTTGGCGGAGCCGTGCGATCCCGTGGACCCGGGGCTGTGGCCGAACTGGGTTCCCACGATCGACCCGGCGGCGACGCCGAGATCGGCGGGGGTGCCGGTTGCCAGGTTGTGACTGGCCACCAGAACCGTCGCCGCCAGGCCGCCGGCGAGCAAAAGACTCGAGAAGGATTTCCGCATGCTGTGCATCCCGGTGAGAAGGGGGGTGATCTCCGTCCCACCCTAGGCGCGGGCTGTGACGCTTCAGTGAAGAAGCGGTCACCAAGCACGTGACTTCTTTGGTGATCTCAGACTCTGGTGATCTCAGATGACGCCGCGACACGACAGCACGAGCCGTCGAGCGCCCTCACCATCACGACCTGGCAACCACCAACGTACGTGCGGGTCGACGTCAGCTTCCGGTGATGCTGAATTCCTGCACGCGGTTGTTGTACGTGTCCGCGACGAAGAGCGTGCTGCCCGAGGGCGACACCGCCAGCGAATGCGGCAGGTCGAACTGCATGGAGCCTGTCCCCGGGCTCCCGAAGCCGTCACCGAGGTTGGTGAGCGTCGACGAGAGGTGGACGATCTGATTGCCGCTCGTGTCGGTGGCACTCAGACCGGTGTCAGCGACCCACACCGTGCCGTCGGGCGACAGCGCGATACCCTGCGGGGCATCGAGGCTCGCGTAGATCGCGACCAGGTTACCGTTCATGTCAACTTCGTCCACCCGGTTGTTTCCGGTGTCGGCGACATACATGTCGGTTCCCGACACGGCGACCGACTGAGGATCGATGAACTGCGCGGGAGCACCGACCGTCGTCCCTTTCCCGCGGACGCCGAAGGCGACCATCGCTCCGGAGTTCGGGTCGTAGCTGACGATGCGGTTGTTGTCCGTGTCGGCGACCCAGACGACACCGCTGCTTGCGACGGTGATGCCCTCGATGTAGTTGAAGGCGCCGACCGTCGAGTTGCCGGTCACGACGGAGAGCGGCGGTGTGGCGAGGTTCGCCGGGTACTCCTCGAGACGGTTGTTGCGGGTGTCGCCGACCCAGACGTTGCCGTTGGGAGCGACGGCGACGGCCTCGGGCCACGAGTAGTCGCCGGCTGCGGTGCCGCGCTTGCCCTCGTCGCCGATGTACGTGCCCGTGGCGCTGAACTCCTCAACCCGCTGGTTGAGCCGGTCAACTGCGTAGGTCGTGCCGTCAGGCCCGACGGCGATGCCGTATGCCTCGGCAAATCCAGGAGCCGGAGCGGGATTGCCGTCGATCTCGGTCATGCCCGTGGTCGATCCGGTCGGGCTGAACTCGTGGATGCCGCTGCCCCAGAAATCCGATGCCCAGATGTTGCCCTCGGGATCGACGGTGACCCGACGCAGCGCGGTGAAGTACCCGGCATTGCCTGGCGGGGCCGGACACACCTTGGGGCACCGCGCGCCGTAGTTGGCAATCCAGGCGCACTCGTTGGCCTGGCCGTTCTCGATGCCACCGCAGCTGGTGATGTTGTAGACGCCGATGCGCTCGTTGCCCGTGTCGGACACGTAGCCCGTCTCACCGTTCGGACTGAACGCGATGTTGTACGGGGAGTTGACCTCACCGTCGAGGTGACCCGCCGCGAGCCCGTCCCCGATCACCTTGTTCGGGATCGTGTTCCAGGTCGTACTCGAGGTGGTGCAGGTGCACTGAAAGGCCTTGACCTCTTCGTTGTGGTAGTCGGCAACCCAGATCTCGCCGTCCGGCCCGCGACGCGCCTCGCGTGGTGACTTGAGGATGCCGGTCGGCGACTTCCAGATGTATTGACCTGCGGTGAAGGGCCCGAGACCGCCCGATGCGGGCACACCGCCGACGGCGGCAAAGGCCTTGATTGCGGAATGGCCGGTGTCGGCGACCAGCACCTCATTGGTCGTGGCGTCGTAACTGATGCCGATGGGCACATTGAGGTTGCTCGACGCGCTGCCGAGCCCGCCGGCCTGCCACAGGAACACGCCGGCATCGCTGAAGGCCTCGATGCGGCTGTTCGCTGCATCGGCGACGTAGATGTCGCCGGCGGCATCAACCGCCACGTCGCGCGGCGTGTTGAACTGTCCGGGCGCCGAGCCGAGGACGCCGAACTGGAGGATGGGTGTGCAGACGGTGGTATCAGGGTTCGGGCACTCGGTGGCGTCGAAGACGGAGATCCGGTTGTAGCCGGTATCCGCGACCACGACGGCGCCGGAGGTCGTCCCGGGCCAGGTCGGCGCGAAGATCAGGCCGCTCGAGTACATCGGCGCAAGCGACGGTCCGGCGAGCGTCCCCTGGAACGTCGGGTTCGTCAACGCGGCCGATGCCAGTGCTGTCCCCCCGGAAACGGCCGCTGTGCATGCGATGCCGACCGCTGACGCGGCCACGACAAACCTCACCTTCTGCATGAAATACCCGTCGCCCCCTGAGACATGGAAGCCCCCAATCGACCTTCCCAATCACAAGTGTACCGGGTCTCGACGGCCCTGTCGCCGCCGAGTTCGCCCGGGTGCACGAGGTCCGGCTCACCCCCGCCGCGGAGCACCTGCGGCGGGGATGGCCGGATCCCAATGCATCGACCAGCTGGTCGCGACTACTTGATGAAGATCTCGCCGGTGTGCGGCGCGAGCACCTCGGACGAGACGTGCCCGCCGCTGAGATTGATCATGGTGCCGCCGAGGTTGATCGTCACAGGGGAACTGCCCGGGTTCACCGCGACGATGCCGTTGGTGAAGGTCCGCCGGTAGACGCCGCTCACCAGTGCGTATGCACCCGTCGGCGTCCCGATCGCCACCGTGTCGTCGGGGGTGATCAGGCTGAGGCCCGCTGGGGTCGGAGCGTCCGTGAAGCAGTACCCGCTCAGCCCGGCGTCTCCTAACAGGAAGGTGGCGACGGTGAAGCGGTGCCACTGCTCGATCTGGGCTGCCGTGGCGTTCACCCAGAGCTTGGTGACCGTCATGACCCCATAGCCGTGCGCGCCGGCGTAGGTGAGCATGTTCACGTCCTGGAGCCAGTCCGCTGTGCTCGGGAAGTCACTCTCCGGGTTGTGCGACACGCGCAGGAAGATCTCGGACATCGCCGTGTGCGCCGCGACAAGGAGTGGGCTCGTCTGGCTGAACTTCTGGCCGTCGGCGAGGCCGTTGGCCATCACCAGCGCGGACGGGTTGGCGCTCTTGACGGTCGTGATCGTGTTTGCCTGGTCGGTAATCCACGTCGACGACGTGAACACCTGGTGCGTCGCGGGGTTCACCGGCAATCCGGTGACATATCCCGGCAGCAACGGCCCGACGCCGAGCGTGTCGAGGAAGCACCCGTCGTAGTGCGACTGTGCGAGGAGCGTCTTGCACAAACCGGCGACGGTCGACGACCACTGTGGAGTCGGCAGCATCAGCCAGTTGCCGAACATGAGCGACTTGACGCGGTTTCCTTTGGAGTCCTTCGCGTACCACGACGCGGGATACGTGGTGCCCTGCGGGCTCAGGTCGAATGCGCCGTTGAGATACGCGACGATCTTCAGCGCGGGATTCACTGCTTTCATCGCGGCGATGTACGGGGTCAGTACAGCGGTGTGCTCCGCGATGAGGTCGTAGTTCTTTGCGACGGCGACGGCTTGCGCCTCGGTGAACTTCCCGCCGCCCATGTAGAGCGGAGAGAAATGGAGCAGCCACGGCGTCGCAGCGTTCGTCGTGCTCGAAAGCACGATCCCGTCAGTATCTCCGGTGCCCGTCGCTCCGTTGGTGAGCGATCCGCCCCCTCCGATGGCATCCGGCGACGTCTTCGACGGTGCGGCAGCGGAGGTGGTGACGCCAGGTGTCCGAGTGGTTCCAGCATCCAGGCGAGCGCCGAAATATGGGGCGACAGCTCCGACCGCCCCCGCCAGAAGAATGACCCCGAGCACGGTAAGGCGCGTGCTCACGCCATGAATTCGAAGTGCTTTCATAAGCAACTTCCCCCTGCGCGAAATTGCGGGCGCGCCACCCCGTCCCCAGAACGTTACCCCGGGGTCCACCAACGGTCCCCACACCGGTGGGGTTCCTGAGTTCGCGGGACCATAGCACAGGCGCCCTGGGAACATTTGCACGATCTGATTGTTCAGAAGCGATGCGCAGATATGCCTTATGGGGCAATGATCTCTACACGAAACTGTCGTGGAGACGCTCAATTGTTTAGGTTGCACCGCTCGTCATGTTTGACGTGATAGGCGCTCTCCAGCACGCCAGCCAATCCGAACTCATTGTCCGGGGCAAACGCACCAATTGCTCACGTGCTATGGTTTGGGGCCTAGCCGGCGCCGCGAGGCGTTGACCCCCGGCTTCAGAGGTGGGGACATGACCGATCACATTCAGGCAGGCACCCGAAATTTGTCCGTCTGCGCGCGCGGACTTCATCCATGACGGTGCGTCGACGCCCCGCCCGTGGCGCGATGGGCATGCTCAGCCGGGCAGGGGTTGTCCTGATCGCGGGCGCGTCGCTCTCGACCTTGAGCGCGTTCGCCCTCACACCCGCTGCCCCTGGCACGACCTCCGCGTCGTACCTGTCGACACTGGCGGGATTCAGCGGGGCGGCAATGTATCCCAGCGGACTCATCTGGGATTCGAATTGGCCGGGCGGGCCTGGCGGGCCCACGCAGGTGCTCGTCGTCGCCGACACGGGCTATAACCGCATCTCGGTCTTTGACCCGACCCAGTGCCCAAGCCCGGACACGACTGTATGCACGCCAATCGAGACCTTCGGCAGCTACGGGCCCGCCACTGGCCAGTTCAATACGCCACGCGACGTCGCGGTCGATCAGGAATCGAACATCTACGTCGCTGACGCCGCAAACAACCGGATCCAGGCGTTCACTGCCGGCGGGAGCTTCCTCTGGACGAACGGAGCCGCATCGTCGACGTGCGCTGGTTCGTGCTTGTTGAACACGCCGATCGGCATCAGCTTCGACACGACCGACAACGAGGTCCTCGTCGCAGACACCGGGCACTCGGTCATCAAAGCCTATGCCGGAGAAGGCTACACGCTGACGAACGTCAAGCCTGGAGCATTTCTTTGGGCCTCGCCCACCGGTCTCATGAAGTCGCCTCGCGAAGCGCGCCGCGGCCCCGACGGCGACATCTGGGTAGCCGACTACAACGACGAGGAGGTGCGCGCCTTCACCTGCGCGTGCACCACCTCCAGCGCTGGATGGGTGTCAACGCCGGCTATCACGCTCGGCAACGGTGCGAAGGGCGGTCACGGCAACGGCGAACTGAACTCGCCGTACAACGTCGCATTCAGTCCGGACGGCGACTACGTCTATGTCGCCGACACGGGCAATGAGCGCATCGCGGTGTGGAACATCAGTAACCCCGCTGCACCAGTCTCGGAGCCTCAGATCGGCTCGCGCTGCCCGTCGTCCTGCCCGCAACCTCCAGAAAACGAACCGTACTTCAGCGACCTCCGTCGAGTCACCGTTGACCCGTCGGGCAACGTCTGGGGGGCAGACTTCTGGGGCAGCGGGATCCATGAGTTCAGCTCCACCGGATCGATCAAAGGCATGACCGAGATCGACGGCGGACCGGCGTCCGCGCCAGGGTTCGCGGAGCCTTATGGCGTGACCGTGGGCTCAGACGGCACCACGTACGTTGTCGACCGCTTGAACCAGCGAATCGAGGAGTTTTCGCCCACCGGGACGTACGACACCGATGAAGGGGAACGTGGAGTCGCGGCCGGCGAATATTCCTGGCCGGAGACCGCGGCGGTAGCCCCGGACGGCACGCTCTGGGTCGGCGACACGCGCAATGGAAGGCTGCAGCACTTCACTGGCGGCAATCTCTCGGGCCCGATCCAGGTCGTCGGTGCCAAGGGCACCGGTCTTGGTGAGTTCAACTGGATCGAGGGCATCACGGTGGCCGCGAACGGGGTGGTCTGGGTGTCGGATTCGATGAACAACGACATCCAAAGCTACGATCCCGCGAACACCTCGGCGCCGTGGACGATGTACGACGCGAAGGGGGAGTTCAACGGCCCCGAGGGGATTGCGGTCTCCGCCAGCGACATCTATGTCGCGGACACAGGCAACAACCGCATCGAGGAGCTGACATTGGGCGGCGCCTACGTGGGCAGCTACACGGGCCTCGACGCCCCGCAGGGCATCGCTCTCGCGCCCGACGGCTCACTGTGGGTCGCCAACTCCGGGACGTCGTTGACTGACCCCAATGGCAACGACATCGTGCACCTCTCGTCGAATCTGACCCTCCTCAGCGGTGGTTTCGGCGGCCCGGGCGACGGCAACATGGAGTTCGCGGAACCCCACTCCCTCGCATTCTCGCCGGACGGCAACACGCTGTTTGTGGCGGACACGTACAACAACCGCGTCCAGGAGTTCAGTCTTGGCGCGACAGTCGGACCGCCGGCACAGCTGAGCTTCAACGCGACGCCAGGCGGTGCCGCCCCAGGCGCGCTGCTCAGCCCGCAACCCACTGTGACCGTGGAAGACGCCAGCGGGAATACCGTCACGAGTGACAACAACACGGTCATGCTCGCGATCACCTCGGGGACGGGCGCAACCGGTGCGAATTTGACCTGCACGGGCGGCTTGAGTGTCGCCGCCGTCAACGGCGTCGCGTCCTTTACCGGGTGTTCCATCGATACGGCCGGTACCGGATACACGCTCGCCGCCTCCGACGCGGCGGACTCGGTGGGTGGTACGAGCCCGGCCTTCAACGTCGCGGCCCCTTCGGCATCGCAGTTGGCGTTCACGCCGTCACCCGGAGGCGCTGCCCCGGGTGCTCCGCTGAGTCCTCAACCGGTCGTCACCGTTGAGGACGCCGGCGGCAACCCCGTGACTAGTGACAACAGCATGGTCACGATCGCGATCACGTCGGGCACCGGCGCTTCAGGCGCAGCTCTGAGCTGCACCGATTCGGGCGGCCTTACGGTCCAGGCGGTCAACGGCGTCGCGACGTTCAGCGGATGCTCTGTCAACGACGCCGGGACCGGTTACACCCTCACGGCGACCGACCCCGGCGACTCATTGCCGCCGACAACCAGCTCGAGCTTCAACGTGTCGTCTTCATCCACGTTCGGGCCCGTGTACAGCGGCCAGATCTACAGTCCGACCGGAGCTGCGAGCATCTACCCAGATGGCGGCACGGTGGATGCCAACGGCAACGTGTACATCACGGATTCCGGGAACAGCCAGATCCTCGAGGAACCGAAGATCTCCTCGGCGAGCCCGAGCTTCCCGATCACACCCGCGCCGGGCAGCTCGACGCAACTTGCCTTCACGACCATACCCGTCAATGCTGCGCCGAATGCTGCCTTCACTTCGCAGCCGGTCGTGGCCATCGAGGATGCCTCGGGCGACACAGTCACGACTGACACGAGCACCGTCACACTGGCGATCACATCCGGAACGGGCACGAGCGGTGCGAATCTCACCTGTACCCCCGGCAGCAGCCTGACCGTCGCCGCCGTCAATGGCCTGGCCACCTTCAGCGGTTGCTCCATCGACACGGCCGGCACGGGGTACACGCTCACGGCCACCGATGGCTCGCTCTCCGCAGCAGTGAGCGCCGGATTCAACATCACCAACGCATCCGCCGGTACGGCGACACAGATCGCCTTCACCACCGTTCCTGGTGGCGATGCGCCGGGTGTGGCGTTCGCCTCGCAGCCGGTGGTGTCGGTCGAGGACGCCAACGGCACTGTTGTGAGCTCTGACACAAGCACCGTGACCCTTTCGATCACCCCGGGAACCGGGACCAGCGGAGCGAACCTGACCTGCAACGGTGGCCTCAGCGTCGCCGCGGTCGGCGGCGTCGCGACGTTCAGCGGATGCGCCGTCGGCACCGCCGGCACGGGGTACACGCTGACGGCGATCGACTCGTCATACGGAGCGCTGCGCGTGATTGTGCCGCCGTCGTTCGGTTTGAGCGACCCGCGCGGACTCGAGCTGGATCCGAGTGGCCAGGATATCTGGGTACCGGACACGGAGAACAACCGTCTCGTCGAGTTCACGCTTGCCGGGAACGAAGTAATGACTCTGGGAAGCTCGAGCGCCGCCGGCGGCGGCCTCAAGTCGCCATACGGTGTGGTCTTCAGCGGTGGCGACGCATACGTTGCAGACACATATGGCTACAACGTCGTCGCGTTCAACGTCACGACCAAGAAGGTGGTGTGGAAGCAGCCCTCAGCATCGCCCGTGAACTCGAGCACCGGCTGCGACGGCAAGGCATTCACGCGCACACGCGGGATTGGTTTCGGTCCGGATGGCAATCTGTACGTCACCGACACGGACAACAACCGGATCGTGGTCCTCAACACGGCCGGTCAATGTGTGCGCGTCTTCGGCAGGGTCGGCAGCGGCGCGACCGTTGGGCAACCGGTGCAGCTGAGCGCCCCGCGCGACGTGATCGGTGACGGCAGCGACGGGATCTGGATCAGTGACGCCGGTAATCATCGCCTCGAGCACGTGACCCTGACCGGGACACTGATCGCGACGACCACCGGAGGCTACGGGAGCGGGCCTGGACAGTTCTCGGCCCCGCAGACGCTGTTCGCCAACGGTGCGCTGATCGACGTGAGCGACACGTACAACTACGACATCGAGGAATTCAGCGTCAACGGCAGCGGCGCCCCCGTATACCTGGACCGCATCGCCCAGGGCACACCGCCGTCAGATCCCGGGTTCAATGGGGCGTGGTCCGTCGCCTATGGTCCGAGTGGCGAGCTCTACGCCACCGACTGGTTCAATCACCGCGTCGAGAAGTTCAACCCTGACGGCAGCTTCGCGCTCACCTTTGGGTCGTACGGCGCCCAACCAGGCCAGCTCGAGTACCCGCGTGGCGTCGCGGTGAGCCCCGACGGGACATACGTGGCGGTCGCTCAGGAGAACAACAACATCGCGCTGTTCAACAGCAACGGTACCTATGACACCGAGTTCAATCCGGTCGGAGGCTTGCACCGTCCTCGGCAGATCGTCATCGCACCTGACGGGACGATCTGGATTGCCGACTACGGTCACAACCGTGTCCTCCATCTTTGCGGGATCACAGTCGTCTCCGGCGAGTGCAACCCCGCCGTGATGGCCGAAAAGTCCGGGACGATCCTGCTTGACCTCACGACTGGACCTGGTGGGGTGGCGCTCAATGAACCACAAGGCGTCGTCCTGGATGGCGCGGGACATGTCTTCGTGTCTGATAGCGGCAACAACAAGGTCGAGGAGTTCAACATCAACGGAACGTACGTCGCCACCGTGACGACTGCTGGTACCGGTCCGCTCCAGACCAGTTCCCCCGCTGAACTGGCGGTGATCGGGCCGAGTGGCGGTCAGATCCTGTTGATCGCTGACACCGGCAACAACCGCGTGCTCGCGGTGAACATCGGGTCAACGTTCACGGCGAACCTCAGCTTCGGGTCGCTCGGATCCGGGCCCGGGCAATTCAACCAGCCGACCTCGGTCGCGTACAACCCCCTTGATGGTCAGGTCGCCGTGGCGGACTTCAAGAACGATCGGGTATCGCTCTGGACGACCAGTCCCCCTCTCTCTCTGCCGACGCACTCATCTGAGCAGATCGTGAGGGCGGCCGAGGACGGCCGCTAAACAAAATGCTGAGTTGCGTCCCGAGATCTGTCGCGCGCAGCGGCGCGCTCGAGGCTCCGCCGCGAGAGATCACGCGGGAGGGGGGCTCCAGATGAAGCGGTACGCTGCCTTGGCACTTGGGCTCGCCGGGGTCATCGGCGCATCCGTGACCTCGGGCGAGCACGCACGCGCCGCTGCGTGCGGCACCAGCGGCACCGCGATCAGCACCACCACCACCGGGACGCTCGGAAACAATCGGTCGTCCGCCCCGTCGATCGACGGTAATGGCGAGTTGGTTGCATTCGAATCCGATGCCACGAATTTCGGCACGAGCAATGGAGTGCGCAACATCTGGGTCAAGAACGTCTGCACGGGCGCCCTGGTCCTTGCCACCCAGAGCAGTGCCGGCGTGGCAGCAAATGGCGCCAGCTATGCAGCGTCGATCGATGAGGCCGGCGACACGGTCGTCTACGACTCATTCGCCACCAACCTGGCCGCCGGTGCGACGAAGCACGAGCAGGTGTACGCCCATAACCTCGGTACCGGCGTCACCACCCTCGTATCGGACACGGCGCTCGGTGTCCAGGGAAACAGGAACTCCAACGCCCCGATCATCAGCCCCGACGGCGGCTACGTGGCATTCGAGTCCGAGGCGACGAACTTCGGCGGGAGCACCAGCGGCGACTTCAACATCTACGTGAAGGATCTCGCCTCGGGAGCGCTGACGGTGGTGACGAACGAGTCGACCGGCAACAGCAAGTTCCCATGGATCTCCTCGGGCGGATCGTACGTGAGCTTCTACAGCAATGCCGATTTCGGCTGGGGCGCGGGGGTCGATCAGGTATATCAGGCAAACCTGGCGACCGCGCAGGTCAGCCTCGTCTCGGAAGCCGCAGGTGTTCCGGGCAACGCCGGCTCAACACTGCCATCAATGGATGCTGACGGTCGCTACATAGTGTTCGACAGCCTCGCAACCAACATCACCGACGCCGCGAAGACTCAGGTCATCCTCCATGACCAGGTCACCGGAACCAACACAGTCCTCTCGCGCTCGAGCTCGGGAGTCGCCGGTACGGCGGGAAGCGGAGTGGCATGGATCGACGACAACGGCGCGGCTGTGGCCTTCGTCTCGGCCGCGACAAATCTCGTAAGTGGCGCCGCGCCACATAGTCTCTATCTCGCCACCGTGGGCGGGAGCACCCTCGAGGCGTTCACCACACCGGCACCGGCCTCGGGGCCTACTGTTGACGCGGCAGGCGATACGCTCGCAGTCACCGTGACGCCGGGAGCGACGAGCGGCAACCGTACCCAGGCGGGGCCGACGAGCCAGATCTATCTCGAGTTCCCGTAGCCGTCCAGTTCGAGCATCTGCGTCGGCAAGTCCTCGCTGCTCGACTCCTGGCCCCAGGTCTGGCGGCAACCGGGCGGTCTCCCGCGCCTTCTCTTCGCGCGGTGATCGCGCCCTCAACGACGTAGGGTACGAAAGGCGCAGACTCCATTGCCTAAGGACGTAGGGGGTGGTGTCCTCGACTGGGGGGTGTCGGTGCCTGCGGAAGGAGATGTCATGGAAGTGTCCATCAAGCGTGCGTGCCTGGTTCTCGGAGCGACCGCATTAGCGGTTGCGCCGATGGTGGCCGTCTCGGCCTCGGCCGCCACCAAGCCCCAGATCAAGAACGTCAGTGGAACGTTTACCGACAAGCCGTACACGGCGACCACACCCGACTCGGGGAGTTGCGGTCAGAACTGGGCCATCGACCTCTATACCCGGTCATTCGTGGTTTTCCCGAAGGCGTCAGATGGAACGACGAAGGTCGTTGAGCATTTCAACAACGCGAAATTCATCACCCTCGGCGACGGCGACACGGGCTCGGCAGAGAGTCCGGGAGCCTGCGACCCGGACGGCAACACGGACCACATGCTGAGGGCTGGGATCAGCGGAACGTTCAGCGGGACGTTCACGATCATCGTGAACCCCGGCTTCACCTACGACCCCGGCAATGGCTGCGGTTCTAACGAAGGTGCGTCGGGGGCGGCGGTCGACGATGGCTGCAACGACGCCACCTGGGTCGAGATGGCGTTCCCGGGCGCAACGTTCAACACCGACACAAACACCACGGCGTACAGCCTTACCTACCTCGCCAGCGGCGCGGGCTTGATCGGCAACACGTGGACCGACTCGAGTGCGGGTGATTCGGGCGACATCTACAGCAGCATCACGTAGCGATATCAGCGAGGGAAGGACGGGGCCGACGTGGCCCCTCCCTTCTCTTGTACGTCGATACAAGGTCCGCTCGGAGACGAGTGGATCTCCGGGGTCAGGCGGTCGTGGGTCGCTGCGGAAGTTAGCGATGTTCCGGTCGCCCATCACCCGACAATTGCGCAATCAGGCCGGGTTGGCGAGGAGCTCGCGCTGGTACTCGAGCAGCACAGACTGAGCGATGCCGGCGTACTTCTGAATTTCGATCGCGTTCGCGCCGCAGGCAACCCCGATCGCATAGGCGGCGGGCGGCGATCCGAGCCTCAACGAACCCGCTTCCTGAAAGTAGATCGGCGGCCCGGCACTCGTGATGGCACGGTAGAGGGGTGAGTCCTTGCTGTTGGCGTTCAGCGCGTTGTTGCCGTTGACAAGCTGGGGCCCAAAGGCCTTGCGGGCCGTCGTCAAGAACGTCAGCTGAAAGTCATTACTACCGCCCGGAGCGTTGTAAACGGTGTAGGCGAGATCTTGGCGCGTTGACTTCCACACTTGATGTGCGGTGAGCATCGCCGTAAACGACTGCTCGTCGAGACTGACGGTCCACTTCCCCGGGGCCAGCGCATTCGTCGAGTAGCGAGTGAAAGGCTCTTCATAGATCAGCGCGGGGAGTGCCATCGTCACCTCGCGCACTTCGGGAATGGGATCGAGCCATGCTGCAAGCTTGTCCTGGAAATCGGCATACGCTGTTTGATATTCGACGAGCCAGAACGCCCCGACGCCTGCCGATATGCGTGGTGGTCCGGGATCGGTCACCTTGAACGGCCCGCCACCGATCGCCTTGACATCGTTCGGCGCGCCGCCGGCGGCGCCGGTGCGAAGTTTGATCCCCCGCGGGGCCTGGCTCGGGTGTGCGGCATTGAAGGCGCGAACTTCCTCGATATCGCTGACCAACCGGCTGTTCATGATGATCGGGCCGCCGGCACTGGCCTGCAGTTCAGACCAGTCGAGATTACGCACGTATCCCAGCATCCAGTCGTACAGTGGGGTCGTTGCTTCGTCGAGGAAGCCTTGGAGCGGAGGCTTCAATGTCGCGGTTGCTGGAGAGCCAACCGGCCCGGTCGACGTCGTGAGCGGCAAGGATCTCGCGCAGGAACTCAGGCCTGCGATGACCGGTGCCGCTGCAGCGGTCACACCCGCGCGTGCTGCCAGCGCCAGCAGCTCGCGCCGGCTCATCCGGCGCTCTCCGAACTCTACACGTGCCATACAGTCACCCAGCTTCCTGCGAGGGTCGCGACCGGGTTCCTACGGTCAATTGCTGCGCGGCTTCCTGGGCTGCGGGCAATTGCCATCTCAGGTCTCTCCAGTAGCCTACCAGCGCCCACCGTGCCGCTGTCAGGGTCAGCGTCGGTGACGAGGTCAGCACCAAGCGCGTTGTGACCAACCTGCAGGACGGGCGGGGTGGAGCATTGCACGCGGAAGCTCGATACCGGTGCGTGTTGCTTGCTACACAGCCCTCGGCGTCGGGATGCCACCGGGGGGAGCCTGGCGCAACAACCACGCCGGATTGGACAGCGCCACCACCGTGCCGGCCGAATCGACCACCTGCGTGCGCACGAATGACGACGCGGCATTGCCGACCGGCAGGCTTACCGATCCGGATGCAAGGTCCGCCGTGCTGTATGTCGCGATCAGCGAGGTGTTGGGGGTCGGCGACGCCTTTCCGGCGTAATCGACACCGCCTTGCATCACTTGCAGGGTCCCATTCGTCGGGAGGTCGGTCGCGATGACCTGCAGCTGGCGTGAGCTGAGTGTGGAAACGGACACCGACCCCATCGGGCACGATCCGTCCACCAGCAGGTCGAGCCCGCCGCGGAACCAGGGCAGCGACCCACACCAGGAGCGTCCCGCAGCGAGCGCCGCGAGCAGGTCGGACTCAGCGCTGCTCGCGGCCCAAACCGACGTGAACCAGTTGTTGCCGGAGCGCAGCCAGTCGGTGCCGACGTGGTCGTCGCTCGGCCCGTTGCCGGTGAGGAACACGGCGTTCCGAGAGAGCACGTCCCAGAGGCCGACGTGGTGCGCAAGATCGACGCCGGCTCGAAGCGGATATCCGACCTCCAGGAGGTCGCTGCCGAGCGCGTTGTCGGTGAGCATCGCCGCGGCAACCGTGGCCATCTTCTGATCCTGTGTCGAGGTGGGCAGCGCTTTTCCGGCTGACGCCCCGTAGGGATGGTTGTAGCTCACGAGTCCGCCTGCGGCGTGAATCTGCGGAATGACCGTGCCCTGCACGAACGCCTGGTACGCCTGCTGGTTGGCGCCGGTGATCGAGCCGTAGTCGGTCAGGACGACGCCGCTCCCGAACCAGTTGATATGCGGCGCGGTCAGCGAGATCTCCATCGCCTGATATTGCTGCACGCTCGCGAATGACGCCGCGTATGAAGCCATCATCTCCGGCTGTGTGGCGAGTTGCAGCTCGCCGCTGGAGCGCGTGAAACGCAGGTAGTCGAAATTCCCGGATGCATCGCCCGTGTCCGAGACAGCGTTGAGATTCAGCCCATAGAGGCCGAAGTCACGTGCGTCCATGTCGGGCCACAGCGCCGCGATGTCGGTGGCCGGTGTGACGGCGATCGAGTTCCACTGGCCCTGCGTGACGGCCACGTTGACGACACCGAGCAACCCGGACACTGATCGAGTCCCCGCTGCGCCAGGACCGCCGAAGCGATACGACACCGCGTAGTTCCCGGCGAGGCGGCCGCCGGACGCCGGGTGGTACGAGCTGGTGACCAGCAACTCGAGATAGGCGCTCGTACCGATCGACGTCGGCAGCACCTCGATCGACAGCGTCTGACCAAGAAGGCTGCAGTGATAGTTCCAGTCGGCCTGGGTCGCGTCGGCGTAGAACCCGAGCGTGGCAGCCGATGCATTCTCGCTCTGTGCTGAAACGGCGAGGCTTCCGCCCACCACGGGGTCAAGCGGCGAGCATGGATTGGTGACGATGCCGCCCGTCGAGTTGGCCGTGAGCTCACCGGACCGTTGCAGTTGCCACTGCCACGGTCTCCCCTCGCCGGCTGCAGGGTGCTCCGCCGTGAGGCTCGTGAAATGCACGGTCTTCCGGTATGTCAGCCCGCTCATGCGGTAGTCGTGATCCGTCCACCAGATGACATCGACGGCGTTCTGCTGTGCCTGCAGGAGGTGGCCCTGCATCGACCCGTACTGCTCGCTGAATGCGGAATGGATGTGCATGGCCATGCTCACGGGAATCGTTCCGTCGGCCCCCGTGAACGGCGTTGGAGCAGCAAGGACTCGCCGGGGCCACTCCGGGACACCGATTGCCAGGGCGGCGAGGCCGGCGGAGTACGCCAGAAACGCGCGCCGGCTCGGCTCGCGGCGATCCACGACCGTCTCGGGCTCGTCCGAACCGCACACCGTTGGCCCTCCCTGACGAGGATGCTCTCCCGCTGGAGAGTATATGAGCGACAGGCGCGAAATGCCAGGAACACGAAGGAGCCGATGACATCGCCTCAGCGTGAGGGTGTCACAAGCTCAGGTGTAGCTCGGTGCACGCGATGCGCACGCTCCTGCCTGCTACTGACCTTCGCTGACGAGGTAGGCAAGCGCCGAGGCGTTCGCCGGATTGACGCAGTCGTTGAGGTACACCTCGACGTAGCTCGCGCGGCTCGCGACCGCGACGTGAAAGGCGTCCATGAGCGTCGACGACGAGTTGTCGCCGCCCCACATCTGCCAGCCGATGCGGGTGGTCGCGGAGAGCACCTGCAGGGTCTTGAAGACGGACCAGTTCTCACTGGTGCTGCCTTTCAGCCCGTTCTGCTGGAAGTCGACGTCGGCGAACGAGTGGGCGTACGCCAGGACTGCCGGGTCGATGTTCGAGTGGTAGTACGTCTGCAGCGGCTCGCCGTAGTCCAAGCCGAGCTGCTTGCTCGGAAAGGCGGCCTTGTAGGTGCTGATGAGCTGTTCCCACGCGCTGGTCATGAGCGGGTCGGTGTATCCCGCATCGATCCAGCCCGGCCACTGCGGCAGTGCCATCTCACCCTGGTAGCCGCCGCCGGTCATCTCGATCCTGGTGACTGCACGGTTGCTGTTGTAGCGCGCGCCGTACGCTCTGATGAAGGTCGTGAAGTCGGCGAGATAGGTGGACGTCCAGGTCCGGGGCATCGTCACCGTCTGCGCGCCCTGGGGACCCATGGACTGAAACGACATGGTCAGCTGATCCGGCACCCATGACGGCGATGTGGCACCGCCATCGATGCGAAGCATCGTCCTGCGCCCACTGCTGGACGACGCTGCGATTGCAGCATCAACCGCGGACCAGTTGTAGACACCAGGCGCCGTTTCGATCTGATTCCAGCCGAAGATCCAGCTCACGCCGCCGACGATCTTCGGCAGGGAAGCGACCACCGCGGTGGGATTGGCATGGCCGGCGTAGGCGTAGATGGTCACGGTCTGGGGATCACCGGTGTATCCCGATGGACCGCCGGCCCCCGTGCTCCGGGACCCGGTTGCTCCCGAAGCCGCGGCTGCGGACGGGGGCGATGACGAGCCGGAAGCACCGGATGTGGCCTGCGAGGGCGCCGCTGGAGAGAGAACGTGCTCGCTGCTCAAGCTGGGCGCACCCCATATGGCGGACGCGAGAACGATGGCGCCGAGCCAGGCGGTGACTGCGATGAGGAGCGTGAGCCTCACGAGAGTGTTCGGCATGGCTTCATTCCGTTGGTAGGCATCGTCCTGACCAGACCGTAATTCGCGATCGTGGCAGGGCCGTGGCCGGGATGTGACAAAGCACCGATCTGTGCCGTCACATGTTGCGAAGGCCAATTCGCAGGCACTCACGCGATGCCCCGCTCGCTCCGTTCACCGCCCGGTGACGGTGTCGCTCAGCGGCGCTCAGCGGGCTACGAGATACCGAGCATCGGCGAGGAAGCGCAGGGTCGACGCCACGACACCGGGCACAAGTGGGGGAGTGCCGTAGATGAACTGGTCGGCCGGGCTCGTCGCCGAGATGCCTTTGGTGGTGGTGACGACGATGTCGACGGTGCCGGTGCCGGGCGGGCTGGTCACGGTGATCTCGTTATCCGAATTTGCGGTGAAGGTGGTCGCCTGTGTCGACCCGAAGGCGACGCCCGCGGTTCCGGTGAAGCCGGAGCCGCCGACCTGCACGGTGGTCCCGCCCGACGGCGTCCCTGCAGGTGGCGAAACCGACGTGACGACGGGGAGCGGTTTCTGCGTCACCGCGGGGTTGATACCCCACGCTGTCGCGACGGTCGCAGGATCGACGGTCAGCACGTTGGCCGGGATGCTCGCCACCGCTGCCATGTAGTCGGCATCGCAGTACAGCTCGGACTTGCTCGTCCAGTGCGTCTGCCATGCGCCGTTGCAATTCCAGGCGAGTCCGCCACACGACTTGGTCGCGAGCGCGCAGGTGCCGGTGACCAGCTTGTACATCTGCACCACGACCCACTGATTGCCGGCGACGTTCATGAGATTCACGAGTGAGCTCGGCGGGTCGTAGTTGATGACGTTGCCATGCATGTTGCGGGTCGCAGTGCTCTCACCGGGGCACTGCGACAGCGCGGACATGTTGCACGTGCCGCCGAGGATCGAGTTCGTCTGCTGCATATCGTTGGGGAGCATCTGCCCGAGGACGTTGCGGCCAGCACGGTAGGTCCGGCCGAACGCGTAGCACTTGGCGACGACCCCGGTCTGAATCGCGGTGGTGAACTCGTTGTTCGCGTACGAGAACATGCCCCATGCATCGCCGAATCCATGCGCATAGAAGCCGTCGGGGTTGGTGAGCGCGCCGCAACTCTCGACAATCTGCTGCGCCGTGGTGAGTGTCGTCATGTACGTATGCGACTCACCCTCGCTCGCGACCGACCAGCCGTAGGTGTTCTTCAAGGTGTCGAGGTCCTGCCAGCTGGGATAGGGATCATGGTGCACGCACGTCTCGGTCTGGGTTCCAACCCAGTCCGTGACCGGATCGGCCACACCCGTTCTCGGCGGCGATTCGGCGGCGAGCGCCTGGGCGATGGTGATCAGCGTCGGCTGACCCGGAACAGGGACGCAGTTCGAGGACGCCGCGACCCACTCCGCGCGCCCGAAGAGGAGCGTCAGATATCCCGGTGTGCTGGCCGTCGGCGCTGCACCGGCCCCGAAGTCGACCGATGCGGTGGCCGACTTCCCTGACTTTCCGGTGGTGCGGACGTTGAGAACGTAATCGCCGGCGGGCAGCTTCGGCAACGTCACCGACCACGGCGTCGTTGTCACCCCCTGCGATGCGAGCACACCGTTCGAGAACGACGGCTGATCGCTCCACGTGCTGCCTGCTTGCAGGTACTGCGACGTCTCGCGCTCCTCGACTTGATACGAGACGCCGGTGACTCCGAGATCGTCGCTCGCGGTTCCCGCGAACGTCACACTGCCGGTGTCGAGGTACAGCTGATTCGGGCCGGGGGATGTGATCTGCAGCGTCGGCGAAGCGGTGGCCGCTTCAACCGAGAGGGACGAGAAAGCTCCTGCGCATCCGATGGCGACGACCGCACACCATGCGGTCGGTCGGCGAAGCGTCAGGAGGTTCTCCATCGACCTCCACGAGACTCAATTCGCGACCGTTTCGCCGGCACAGAACGGGAGTGTACACGAACATGAGTCAACGGTGTTAGTGCGCAGACCGACATATACTCCGACGCGCAGACCGACAGATACTCCGGCGCGCAGAAAACGCCAGAGACGCGTCAAACTCTTCAGTCAGCACGCAGCGACTGAAGTCGCTGTACATGGCGCAACCGGCCGGGCGCGCGGTGCGCACCGGCCGGTCGCTGATCAGAGCTGCGTGCTAGCTGCCGAAGGCGTACAGGTCGCCAGTGCTACTGGTGATGAAGAACTGGCCCGTCGATATGCCTGCCGAACCGAAGATCGCCGCACCAGTTGCGTAGGTGAAGAGGTTGGCTCCGGTAGCCAGGCTGAAGACATCGACATTGCCGGCGTAGTCGCCGACCGCGATCACTTGCTTGCCCGCCGGCCCCGTGACCGAGACGGACGAGATCACCGGTGCGGCAACAGGACTCGTCCAGATGAGTGCACCCGTGGTGGCATTGAGCGAGAAGACGCCGGCGCCGTAGCCGATGTACACCGCGTTGCCGACAAGCGCTGCCCCGGACTGCGCGGGATTGCCGTGCTTGATGGTCTTCTTGATGTTGAACGTCCAGATCTGCGCACCGGTCTGGAGGTCGAGCGCGTACGTCTGACCGTCCTTGCCGGTGTCATAGACAACGCCGTCGGTGTAGGAAGCGGTTCCCACAGCGCCGATGGTGCCGGGCTCGGCGAGGGTGGGCGGAGCTCCCACGTCGGAGTCGATGCCGACGAGCGTCTGGAACCGCCACAGGATCGCTCCAGTGGTGGCGTTGAACGCGTAGATCGCGTCGTCAGGGTCCGTTGTGCCGACCACGACCACAGCGGTGTGGTTCGCCAAAGTGCCGAATGCCGGTGTCGAGTACACACCGGAGAGCCCCGTCTGGCTTCCGGGCGGGCTGCCGAAGCTGTCCTGCATCCAGTCCCACGAGCATGCGGTGCCCGCGGTGTTGCCGACTCCGTACATCGCCCAGAGATGGCCACCATCGCTGGTGCTGCCGCTCGGACCCGCATCACCGAAGTAGAGGACCGGTCCGGTTCCTGCTGGATTGGCGATGACCGGCGAGGATGCGCTGATGCCGTCCATCGACGGCGACGTGCAGATCAGGGCGCCGGTTGTCGCGTTGAGCGCGTATTCGTGGTAGTCGCCGTCACCGAAGTAGACGGTATTGTTGTAGACGGCAGGCGACGACTCGATCTCTTTGGACAGGCCCTTCGTCTTGGGGGTCTGGTAAAGCCAGACGAGCGCTCCGGTGGCGGCGTTATAGGCGTTGAACTCGCCGAGCATGTTGCCCACGTAGACGAGCGACTCGTTGAGCGTCGAATCGAAGGCGATCGCCGGCGAGCCATAGCTCTTGTCGCCAGTATTGGCGCTCCAGTGGAGCTTGAACGTGGTGCTCGTCGAGAGAATCGTCTCGGGCGAGACGCCGGTGTGCAGCGCGTTCCCGCGATGCTCGATCCAATCCGTGAAACCGGCCGGAATGTGGGCCGTGCTCGTCGGGCCGCCGTGCGCGGCGACGGGCATCGCTTGCGCGAGCGGCAGGGCGATCGCGGTCGCTCCGGCGGCGGCGCAGGTGAGTGCCGCGATCCCGAGACGACCTGCTTTGAACGCGGCATACCGCTGTGACATTCGCATCTCCTCCTCTGATCTTTATCGCCCTTCCGAAATGAAAGGATTGCACAGATTGAACCGTTGCTGCAATCCCTCAGGCGCTCGCTTCCACGCTACCGCATCCGGCCGTCCCGTCGCGGGCTCCGGGCTGTGGTGATCGCCGGTCACCTCCTGACGCGAGCCGAGGGCGCGGCGCCGCGACGAGTCAGCACAACGGCACCCCGCCGGAGGCGCGACCCCCGAAACTGGACTTCGTGATCGCGATCAGCCCGTGGCGGAGCACTCCGCGTTGAGCGTGCCGCAGGAGCGATGGAGCGACGGCATACCGAGCCAGACCCAGCTCGTCGTCCTCGGTATCAGCGGGACGCTCTGGCTGCTGTTCTCCAACTACGTCGCGTCACTTGGAACCGGCACCGGACCGGGCAACACCGCGGTGCTCGGTACGGGGTGCCTCGTGGCCGCGATGTGGATCAGCGCGGTGACCGTCGTGCTGACGCGCTCCGCACGTCCGCGTCTGGGTGCAGCGCTCCTGCTCGTCCTGTTCCTCGCGCTCGATTTCGTGTGGGCGATTTTCGGCGGCGCCGCGCTGCGAGTCGGCCAGCTCGGAGGGCTTGGCCTCTCGCAGAACGTCGTCTTCACCGAGGTGAGCGTCGTGCTCGCCGCGACGACGCTCCTCGCTGCCGTGGTGCGCGTGCGCGCCCTGCACATCGCGGCCGCCGCGTGCGTCGCCGCTGCAGTGGGCGTCGGGTTGGTGGTCGTCGTCGTTGTGCGCGTTGTCACCGTCGCGTCACCGGTCTGGACGCTCGCGGAGTCGGGTGATACCTCAAGCCTCAACGCGGTCTCGTGTCCGACGACGCACCTGTGTGTCGCGGTCGACAGCACCGGAGACGTGCTGACGTCGACACATCCGGGGACATCGCCGGGCGGATGGGTCAGCACCAACATCGATGGGCGCAGGAGCCTCAACGGCGTGTCGTGCCCCAGCGCGTCCTTCTGCGTCACGGTGGACGAGTCCGGCAGCGTGATCACGTCCACCGATCCCACCGGCGGTGCGACAGCGTGGACCGTCGTCCCTGTGGACGGCTCGTCAAGCCTGAACGCTGTGTCGTGCTCCGGATTGACGTTGTGTGTCGCGGTTGACAACAGCGGCAACGTGATCACCACGACAGACCCTCTCGGTGGGCCGAGTGCGTGGACGGTGTCCAATGTCGAGGGCTCGGCGAATCTCAACGCCGTCTCGTGCCCGAGCGTGAAGCTCTGCGTCGCAGTGGACGACAGTGGCTTCGCACTCGCATCCACCGATCCCGCCGGCGACGCGGGCTCGTGGGTCGTGACCAGGATCGACGGGTCGGTGAACCTCGCCGGTGTGTCATGCGCAACAACGACTCGCTGCGTCGCCGTCGACGACAACGGCAATGCCGTGACGACGACCAACCCAGCCGGGCTCCGCCCCGTCTGGTCGATCGCCAGAGCCGACGCTGCCTCGAGCCTGGTCGGCGTGTCCTGCCGGGATCTGGCGCTGTGCGTCGCCGTCGACTCGCGCGGCTACGTCGCGGTCTCCACCAACCCGGCCGGCCCATCGGCGATGTGGACGCTCACCGGACTCGCGGGTGCGCCCAATCCGAACGACGTGTCGTGCGCAGGTCCGGCACTGTGTGTGACCGTGGACGGCGACGGAACGATCGAGACCTCGACGAATCCACTGTAACGAGAAACGGCCCCGAGTCCGAAGACCCGGGGCCGTTTGAATGCAGCGTGAATCTCAGGTGATGGTCACCTTGAGCAGTGCGTTTGGATCAGCCTCCGGCCAGAAGGTCGACTTGAGCTTCCCGGTACCGCAGATGTAGAGCCCCTCCTTCGGGGGGATCGGCGAGCCGAGGGGGCCGCCGCTGTACTCGATCTGCTGGTCTGCCTTGGTCTTGTTGAGAATCAGGAACGAGTAGGGGCCCGGCGCCACGCAGCCGCTGCTCGTTGGCGCTCCCTTGATGCTCTTCGGCGCCCACTTCAGCGCAGATCCCTTGCCGGAGAGGTTCGTGGTGGGCAGCGTCGTTGCAACGGCACCAACGGCAGTCGCCAGCCGCGGAGCCGCCGACGCGTGTGCGGTCGCGACGCTCGTGACGACACCTGTGGTCGTGATGGCGGCGATCACCAGCACTCGTTTGACCGTATCCAACATCGCTGTCCCCCCTCATGAGTCGCTGTTGTCCTGTCGGTGGTTGTGCGCAACGCCGGCTTCCCCACCGCAGGTGCGCCACTAATTCTGACCCTCGGCTCCGAGGTGATGCAACGGCCCCGCAGGACTTCAGAGAAGGCCCGCCTGCTGGATCAGCTGCGCCGCCTGGAGGTCGTTGCCGAGGCTGACGAGACTGACTGCATCGGGATGGATCTGTGTCAGCGGCGGGAGCACCGGGTTCGGGCTCACTCCGGGCCGCAGCGGGTACTCGAAGTCATCGCCTGACGCGATGAGCTCCTGACCCTGCTGGCTCACCACAAAGGCGATGAACTTCTCCGCCGCCGCCGGATTCCGGCTGTTGGCGAGGAGCGCGATACCCGAGATGTTCTCGAGGCCGCCGACGTCGCCCGCCGGGAAGTAGTAGATCTGGCTGTGGATGGCGCTCGCGCCGACCTCGAGCTGGAGACGGAACCAGTAGTACGAGTTGATGATGCCGACCGACTGGGCACCCTGGTTCACCGCCGCCACCACCGACTCGATGTCCTGGTAGATGGTCGCGTTCGCCTTGAGGCCCGCGAGCCACGTCTGTGTCGTTTGCACGCCGTACTCGGCGATCATTGCGCTGACCAGCGGCACGAAGTCGGAGTCGCTTGGCGCGATCGCGAGCTTGCCCTTCCACTGCGGCTGCTCGAGGTCAAGCAGCGATGCGGGCATCTGGTTCACTGAGATCTCCGAAGTGTTGTAGGCGAGCGCGCTGACGCGGGCCGCGACGCCGACCCATTCACCGTCCCCAGCGCTGTCCTGCGCGGGGATCTGGCTCAGGATGGACTCCGGAAGCTTGGCGAGCAGGCCGCGTTCCTGGAGCAACGTGAGCTCCGGTGAGTTCTCGGTGAGGTACAGGTCCGCCGGTGATGCTCTGCCCTCCTGGAGGAGTTGCTCGGCGAGGACGATGCCGTCGTTGGTGCGCACCGACACGGTGATGCCGGTCTGCTTCTGGAATGCGGCGATGAGCGCCGTGGTGAGCTGTGGATGCTGCCCGTTGTAGAGCACGAGCGTCGTGGAGCTCCCGCCGCAGCTCACGCCGACCATGCCTGCGATCGCGACCATCGCCCACGCGACACGCCGCCTCACGCCCGCACCTCCGCCGCCACGGGTGGAGTGCTCTCGCTGGTTGCGTATGCCATCACGCCACCGTGGACGGCCACGCGCACCGTGTCCCCCGCAACCGGCGGGGCCTGGCTCGAAGTCGCTGCCGTGATGGCGAGACCGTCAGCGTTGCGCAGGCGCAGCGTCACCATGGTCTGCCCGCCGAAATACGCCGACGTGACCACCACTGCCTCAAACGAGGAGCTGCCGGCCGCGCCGTTTTCCTCGACACGGATCTGCTCCGGACGGAGCATCACGTCGACAGGCCCGTCGATGGGTTGGAGCAGCTGCAGCCGGCCGAGCGCGCAGTCCACCATTCCGTGGTCCGCGCGCCCCGGAAGGACGACGGCCTCGCCGACGAACTGCGCGACGCGAAGATCCACCGGCGTCTGATAGAGGTCGCGCGGCGACGCGGTTTGGACGAGCTCGCCGTGACGCAACACGGACACCTGGTTTCCCATCGACAGCGCCTCGGCCTGATCGTGTGTGACGAGAACGCCGGTCGTCCCCTCCTCCGCGAGTGCGCGAATGACCGCGGCACGGGTCTCGACGCGAAGGGCGGCGTCGAGCGCGGAGAACGGCTCGTCGAGGAGTACCAACTTCGGCCGTGGCGCGAGCGCCCGCGCCAGCGAGACCCGGCGTTGCTCGCCCCCGGAGAGCTCGCTCGGGCGCCGCGCGGCGTCGTCGCTGGTCAACCCCACCATGCTGAGTACCTCGTTGATGCGATCGCCGGATTTTCTGTTCGAGCGGGGCAGTCCGAATCCGACGTTCTGCCCGACGCTGAGATGCGGAAAGAGGGCGCCCTCCTGAGCCACATAGCCGATGCCGCGATGCTGGGGCATGACATGGGTTCGAGGGGCATCGACGACCAGGACGTCGCCGACGCGCACCTGACCCGAGTCCGCACGGATGAAGCCCATGACGATGCGCAGGAGCGTCGTCTTGCCACTCCCCGAGGATCCGAGAATCGCGCTGATCGACCCGGCCGCCACGGACAGGTTGACGTCGGTGAGGACGCTCCGCGCTCCGAAGCCTTTGGCGACGGCGGTGCACTGCAGATCGCTCACGCCGCCGCTGCCGTCAGCCGGGTCTTGCCGAACCGGCTCATCAACACGTAGGTCGCTCCCGCGGCAAGGACCATGAGCATGGCCGCGAACGGCGCCGAGGCGCCGAACGCCACCGTGGAGCTGTCGGCCCAGAAATCGGTGCCGAGCGTGACCATGCCGGGCGGGAGCAGGACCTGCGTGGTCGAGAGGTCGCTGAGCACGAACGCGAAGATGAGCACCCCGCCGGCCGCGATGCCCGGTCGCGCCAGTGGCAGTCCGACGCGCAGCAGCGACCGGATCGGACCGAGGCCGAGCGAGCGAGCACTCTCGTCCATGCTCGGCTCGATCTGCCCGAAGGACACCCGCAACGCGAGGACGGCAATGGGGCAGAACAGCACCGCATAGGCGAGGACCAGGACCACGATGTTGCCGTACAGCGCCCCCGTGTACTGGCTGGTGGCGTACGCGAAGGCGATGGCCGCGACGAGATCGGGAAGTGCGAAGGACAGGTAGGTGGCGCGCTCCAGCAGGGAGACCGTCCTGCCGCGGTATCTCGTTGCGAGAACTGCGATCGGCAGTGCCAGGAGCAGCGTGAGGACCGCGGCGCTGACGCCGAGACCGACCGATGTGAGGGTCGCCGGGATGAGGTCGCCGATGCCGGCGGCGGCTCCTGCGGATGACTGCGGGGTCGCCTGCTCGAACCAACGGACGAGTGCGTACACCGGGATCTCCACGCTGAACGTGGCCAGGGCGGTGAGGCCGATGAGCACGATCGGAGTCGTCTTCCCCAGCGCGTAGCGCTCGGGCGGGCGTCGTGACCCGTGGCTCACGCCGGTATAGGCCGCGTTGCCTCGGAGCCGGGTCTCGATGGCGAGGATCAGCGCGCAGAGGAGGATCGAGACACACGCCAGGGTCGCCGCGCCTGACGCGGAAAAGCTCACCTGGTACTGGGAGTAGATGCTCGCCACGAAGGTCGAGAAGTGGATCCCGACGAACGCGTCGAACTCGACCAGCGTGGCCAGGGCGACAACCAGGAGACCACCGAGGAGCGACGGCCGCAGTTGGGGCAGCACGACGCGCCAGAACACCCGCCACGTGCCGCACCCCAGCGCCATCGCCGACTCCTCCAGGGCAGGGTCCATCCCGCGGAGCGCGGCCGAGGAGAGCAGGAAGGCGATCGGGTAGTAGGTGACCGCCAGGATGCAGAAGGCGCCGAAGAACCCCTGGAACTCGGTGCCGAGCGCGGACCACGCATAGCTCGTGAGGAAGACCGGGATCGTGATCGGCGCAACCAGGAGCAGCGCCCAGATGCGTCCGCCGGGAAGCTGGGTGCGCTCGACGAACCAGGCACCGGCAACGCCGAGGATGCCGCACACGGGCGTGGCGATCAACGCGACCCCGATGGTGCGCAGGAGCAGCGGCGCCAGGTCGGTACCCTGGAACGCGTGGACCACCTCACCCCAGCCACCGGAGGCCGCCTGGCCGATCGTCACGATGATTGGAATACCGGTCACCAGGACGACGACGGCGCAGATGGCGACAAGGCCTCGGGGCAGCGGGCGGCGCTCGATAACGCCTACCACGACGGGTTCCAGACTGCGGGCATACTCTCGCCGAGTGTAGGTGGACGTCCGCTGTCGGGAGGCATCAGCCGGGTGGCAGAACGGTCGCAATCACGGCTTGCACCGCGACGGCCGGAATCACCTGCCAACCCTGATCAGCCGGCCGTTCGCCGGCCTCGCGAGCGCCGGAGCACCTGCTCATAGACGGCTTCGGTGGCGGAGGTCGCCTCGTCCCAGTCGTACTCGCGGACGATTCGATCGCCGAGCTGCCCGGCACCCGCGCGGGCGCTCTCGAGGTCGGCGAGCGTGATCGTCAGCGCCGATGTGAGCCCCTGCACGTCGCCACTTGCGAACATCCGCCCGCCCGGGCCGTCGTCGCCGATCACCTCGCGGTTGGGTGGGATGTCGCTGGCGACCAGAGGCACCCGGTAGGACGCCGCCTCGAGGAGGGTGAGCGCGAGACCTTCGAGCCGCGACGGGAGCACGAACAACGCCGCGTTCGTGTACAGCTCCTGGAGCAGCTCGCCGTGGACCGACCCGACCAGGAGCACGCGTGGATCACGAGCGGCCAGCACCTCGAGCTGGTGCACATACTCGTCGGTGAAGCTGGATCCGCCGGCGATCACCAGGCGAGCGGTGGTGTCCACGTTGCGAAAGGCGCGCAGGAGCAGGTCGGGCGCTTTCTCGGGCACGAGACGGCCGAGAAAGAGGACGTAGTCGCCACCGTGCAGCCCGAAGCGCTCGGTGATCAGCCGCGGCTCGCGGCGTACCGGTGGCGCGACGCCGTTGGCGATGTAGTGGGCCTCGCGCCCGTACCGCTCCTGGTAGAAGGCGGCAAGGCTCTTCGACACCGTGATGGTGGCGTGGGGCACGTGCGCGCTGATCCAGGCGGCGCTCTTCAGTGCGGTGCGCGCACCGAGGCCCCACTTGTCGCGGTCCCAGTCCAGGCCATGGATCGTCAGCACGACGCCGCGCCGGGTCAGCGTCCGCGGCAGCGGGGTGAAGACCGATGGTCCGATCGCGTGGTAGTGGAGGATGTCGGCCCGGTCCGCACCCGGGAGCATCGCGACCCCGGTGGAGAGCCCGCTGTGGACGAGCGCCTCGAGGTGCTTGGTCGGCGCCGTGGGGATGTAGCGAACCCGCATGCCCCGGTACTCGGTGACGCGATCGGTCGTGTAGTTGGCCCGCGTGTAGACGGTGACGTCGTGACCGCGCTCGACGAGCCGAGAGCCGATCTCCTCGACGTGATGCTCGATACCGCCAATTGTGGCAGGAACACCGCGCTGCCCGATGAAGGCGACGCTGGCCGGTTTCATGCTGCGCGCGGCAGCATCGTGCGCTTCGCCACGGCATAGGTCGCGCTGATGCGCTCGAGATGCCGTTCGGGGGAGAACTCCGCGACAATGGACGCCCGAGCGCGATCGCGCATCGAGAAGGCGTGGTCGGAACTGCGCACGTACGGCGTCAGTACCTCGGCAAGCGCATGCGGATCGTTTGCCGGCACGAGCTCGCCGGTGACACCGGGCTCGATCAGCTCCGGCATGCCGCCGAGCGCGCTGCCGACGACGGGAGTGCCGCGCGCAAGCGCCTCGAGGACCACCATCGGCTGGTTCTCGTACCAGCGGGACGGCACGACGACCACGGCGGCGGCCAGCATCAATCGCTGCACCTCCGCCTTGTCGACCAGCCCGTGGAAACGGACGCGGCCGGGGGCGACGGAGTCGGCGAGGCGGCGCAACGCCTCCTCGTCGGGGCCGGTGCCGGCGATGTCGAGCACGATGCCGTCGAGCTCACCGACTGCGCGAATCGCGACATCGATCCCCTTCTCCGGCGAGAGGCGGCCGGCCACGAGCACGCCCGATCCGGGCGCCGTCTTGACCGGAAGGTCCCTGGTCTCAATGAAGTGCGGGATGTGGAGCATCCGTCGCGGGTAGACGCCCGCAGCGCGCATCCTGCCTTCGAGAAATGAGCTCGGACAGATGAACACGCGCACCGGTGCGTAGGCACGGGTGAGCGTGTGCACGAAGAGCTCACCCGCCATCACCGCACTCGAGCCGAGCGACCCGTCTTTGCAGCGACGCAGGACTGCGTGCTGGAAGTGGCCGCCGAGGCACGCCTGACAGAGATTCCCGTGGTCGAGGAACTGGTACGTCGGGCATGCGAGCTTGTAGTCATGCAAGGTCATCACGGCCGGGATCTTCCGATGCGCGACCGGGCGCAGCACCGACGGCGAGAGCTGGTGGTAGATGTTGTGCATGTGCACAACGTCCGGCCGGAAATCGGCGAGGACGGCATCCATGCCGCGGCTCGCGGACGTCGAGTACAGCATGCGCGCGGCACCCCGCACTCGGCCGCTCAGTGTCGGTGGCGGCGGCTCGAGCTCGATGTACGACGGGAACGCCGACGCGTACTCGAGGTGTGTGTTGCGCGGATGCGCCATCCCGAAGAAGGCGACGGTGTGCCCTGCGGCGACCTGAAGATCGGCAAGGTCTTCCATGTACGCCTCGGCACCGCCACGCCGGTAGAGGAACTTGTTGACGTGGAGAATTCGCACCCTACGGTGCCTCAGCGGTTCGCGGCATGACTCGGGACCCGCCGCCCCGTCAGACGCCCACTCGAACCGGCTCGGGCTCCTCCACGGGAGGCGGCAGGCCGCGCAGCTCGGCGTTCTCGCGATAGCGCGTGACCGCATAGGCGGCCGCCGCGAAGGCGACGTAATACCAGAGCACGATCACCTCGGTGATCACGTTGGAGACGACGCTGATGACGACGAACGCCATGACGCACGCCGCGAACCCCACCGCGATGGATCGCTCATATGTCCACGATCGCCGCTTGGTGAACCGCATCGAGTCGCGCGCAACCAGCACCATGCTGACGAGCAATGCGAGGTACGCGATGGTCCCGATGACGCCGGTCTCGACATACGCTCGCAGGAAGTCGTTGTGCGGCTCCTTCTGCTGGCTCGTCTCGTAGGAGCTCATGTTCAGCCCGATGCCGGTGATCGGATCCTTGTCCGCGAGCGGCAGCACGTCGGCCCAGTAGCTGAAACGCCAGGACAGCGAGTTCGAGGCATAGCCCGCTGCGCTGGTCGACGTGCCCAGGTCCGCGAAGCGTCCCGCAATCGATGGCAGTGCAACCAGTGACACCATGATCCCGCCCACCATGAGGCCGAGCATGAGCCGCCGGCGACCCATGATCGCCACCGCAAAGAGCCCGATCACGCAAGCGATCCACGCACTCCGGGTGAAGGTGTAGTAGAGGCACACCAGGCAGAAGAAGAGCAGGACCGACATGCCGATCTTCTTCTTCTCCGTGAGGTGCGGGAACAATGCCGCGCCCATCACGATCAGCATCGTCAGGTAGATGGCGAACGGGTTCGGCTGGGAGAACGTTCCCTCGAATCTGGAGAAACCGCCACTGGTGAACTGCGCGTGATGCGTGAGCACCTCGAACATCGTGTAGCCGACGGGAATCAGCGCCGACACGTAGATCGAGGCGATCAACTTCTTGATCATCTCGCGGTCGACGAGCATCACCTCGAGCACCGCGAGCATCACGACCACCGCGGTGACCCGGATCGCCTCGAGGAGGCTGATGCTGGGGCTCGCAGAATCGACGATGCTGAGGAATCCGGCTCCCGCGAAGAGAATCAGACAGACGCGATGGATCGAAGCCGGCGGCGACTTCCTGCCGTCGCGCATCCGCGTCAGCAGCCAGAAGAACGCCACCAGGATGAACAGGATGGCGAGCGCGCCCGCCGGGTCGAGACCCGACGCTGTCGGATTGCCGACGCCGGCCGACCCGGTATTACCGGACTGTGGCTTGGTGATGTCGAGTGTCGAACGGATCGCAATCGTGGTGAAGACGAAGTTCTCGAAATTGACGAGACCCAGCGCGACCATGCCGGCGCCGGCAAGCACACCGATCGGCACGATGAGCAGCAACTTGTTGCCGCCGAGGTACACCTCGATCCCGCTCTCGACGGCGACGGCGAGGATCAGCAGGGAGATCGCCGCGAAGAACGTCTTCGTGCGTCGCGTCATCGGCGTGACCACTCGTGGCTGCCGGAAAATGGCCGTCGACATCAACTGATTCCCCTGTTCGCCGGAGCGCCGGTACCCTCGTTGGTGCGCGAAACCCCCCTCCGCTCCAGGATTGCGGCCACCCCGATTCCGGGATCGTAACCCTGTCGGTACTCAGTGTAAGGGCAACGGGCTTTCAAGGCAAGTTTGGTGCGATTGGAGTGGTTTTGGCGGCCACTCATAGGTCGATTTCCGGGTTCGGAACCGCCAACGCGTCGTCGCCACCGATTGTGGATGATCCGTCCCCTCCCCCGACGGTCGGACGCCGCCGGCGGAGCAGCGAGCGCCAGTTCCGGATCTCGCCGCCGGCCAGGAGATACAGGGCGACCAGCAGAACCGCCAGGCCCAGGAGGCCTGCGACGGGCGTGCGGATCAGCAGCTGCACGCGGTTGCCGACATGCGATGCGTGGCCGAGGTTGAGCACGAGCGAGGCGCCGATCATGGCGACGGCACTGAGCGCTGTCGCGCTCAGGAGCCTGATCGCGAAGACAAGGATGCCGCGCATTGGATTGCCGTCTGTCTCTGTGAGTCGATACCAGGCGTGTCCGGCATTCACGTACTGGGCGAGCGAGTAGGCGAGGGCGACGCCGATGATTGCATTGATGTTGTGCAGGCCGAAGGGCAGCACCAGCAGCGGCAGGAGGACGAGGTTGGCGATGAGTCCGTACAGCGCATTCCGCAACGGCGTTCGTGTATCGAGCCGTGCGTAGAAGGGCGCAAGGAGCGCACGCTGCAGCGCCTGCCCGACAAGGCTGATCGCGTAGACCATCAGGACCGTGCCCAGCAGCCCGGCCTCGAGCAACGTGAACTTGCCGCGATCGAACACAGCGATAGCGGCGGGCTTACCGAGCACCGCCATCAACGCCGCGAGCGGCACGCTGATGGCGAGCATGATCCGAACGCCCAGGCCGGTAACGCGCCGGACCTCCGCTTGCCCGCCGAGATTGTGCGCATCGGTGAGCCGCGGAACCAGGGCGACGATCACTGAGCGGAAGAAGACCGTTCCGCCCACGGCCGAGTTGATCAGGAATCCATAGTTGAGAACGCTGATCGATCCTACGGGGAGGAACGACACGATCAGTTGCTCGCCGAGGCGTGCAACGGGGTTCAGTCCCGCTGCGCCGAGTGGCCGGACGCAGAGCCTCCCGACGGATCGCAACTGCTCGTCGCCCAGATCCAGCTCCGGCCGGAGCCGCAATCCATGCCGGATCGCCATGGCGCACATGAACACCAGTTGCGCGGCAGCTCCGGAGACAAAGGCGATCGCGACCAGGAAGATGGCCTTCCAGCCGAGGATCGGAAGGACGATGATCATGACGGCGGCGAGACCGTTGAGGACGACGGTCATGAGCGCTGGGGCGACGAACGCGTAGCGCGCATTGAGGTATGCGCGCATGACCTCGGCAACGGCGACCAGCGGAATCATTGCGAACATGACCGGAACCATCGAGGCGGCCGTGCTGAATTCACCGACCGGGAGCCCCGGCGCTGTGACGTGCACGAACGGACCGGCGACGAGCCACGTCAGCAGCACCAACGCCGCGCCGACGATGACGACGACCGCGATGAGCATCGAGATGAGGCGATCTGTGGAACGGTCGCCGCGCTGGGTGATCGACGTTCGGAATGCGGGGACGAGAGCCTGGTTGGCCGCCGCCGTGATCACCGCGACAAGGCCGATCGGAATGCGGGCGGCGACGAAGAATTCGTCAGTTCTCGCTCCCGCTCCGAACCGCCACGCGATGCTGATGTCGAGGATCAGACCGGCGATCACCCCGGCCATGGCCGCGACGCCGGTGAGGCCCGACTGACGGAAGATCGCGCGATCGGAGTGCTGTCCCGTCCCCCGAACGCCGACCTCGGTGCGCATGATGCGTCTAGGCCGCGGCGCCATCGCGCTGGGCGCCCAATGCTTCGTCGAGACGGTCCTGAAGATGGTCGCAGAGCGCCCGAACGCGGGGGTCGATATCGAGGGGCTTGACGCCCCGCTGCCCGCGCGGGGAGATGTGCTCGATGAGCGCTGGACGGTACGTCAGCCCAAGGAAGCGGCAGATCGATTGCATCGCGACGACGGGCGTTGCGAGCATGTCCTGGTACGAGGCCAGCAGGACGTCGTCGCGACGGTCGAGCGCGGTCTCGAAGTAGAGCCCGTTGCGAATCCACCAGAAGAGCGCTGCTGCAGTCTCGGCGGTCATGGTGGTGTAGTCATAGCTCGAGATCTCGGCGAAGGTCGCGGCGGAAAGGCGCTGCGCCTGCCACATGCCGGCCCCTTTGCCGGCGGCGATATCGCGAAGCGTGAGCAGGTTGTTCCTGCCGAACTTCGAGACGGCTGAGCGGACGCGGCCGTCGACGTCGCGATAGGCCCAGATGGCCCGTCCCGGGGATGGCGTGCCCAGCGTGTCGAGGAGATGGTCGACGCGGTGCGAGTCGCAGAGCGGCTTGAAGAGGACGTACTCGTGACGGCTGTCCAGCACCACGCGGCGGACGACGTCGTCATCACGGAGCAGGAAGTGGTCGAATACGGCGCGGTCATTCTCATTGTGGACTTCGAACTCGGGTGCGATGTCGAGACCTCGGGCCAGCATGTTCGTCCCGGACCGCTGCAGTCCGACGAGGTAGACCGGGGTCGCGAGCCCGGCAGCTCGGGGGTGGGACCTGCGCCACTCCCATTTCGAGGCCGCGACGCGGGCGCGGGTCACGGGGTTGAGCTCGTCCTCCTCGACAAGACGCGAGAAGCCCTCGGTCCGGCCCCAGCGAAGATGGCGACGGACCCTGCGTGTGAGCCGCGACGCCGTCCCCTCGCCGGCCGGGGCCCGGTCGAAGATGGTCTCGTCGCCACCGGTGCTTCGCACCGCAGGGCGGAGCGGGTACCCGTAGCGAAGCAGCAGCGGCGACGTGAGCGTGCCGACGAGCCGGCGATTGCGCGATGCCATGGCGCTGCGCCAGCGGTCGTCGCTGCGCAAGGTGATCACGCCATGACGGAGCCGGTCGGGGTTGCCGGCGACGCTGTGGTTCGGCGAGGTGCGCGCCTCGTGTCCGTTGACGAACGGGAGCCGGGCATCCTCCATCCCCACCATGGTCAGAATCCTTCGAACGCTGGCAGGCGGGTCGGCCACGAAGTCCTCGTAGCGAAGCCGGAGGTAACGATCTGGACCGCCTTTGAACAGGACGCCACCGGCCATGTTCCAGATGTCCCAGAGCACGGCGCTCTTGGCGGGCCCGATCTGCTCCATGTGCGCTCGGGTCGCCCCGTCTGCGAGCGTCTTCTTGCTCGACCATGAATGCGCCGCACCCCGCGGGTCTCTGATGAGGTGGACGACCCGCAGGTCGATCCCCGGTGTCGCAGCGAGAACGTTCCCGTAGGCGGGGAGCTTCGAAGAGTCGACGATCACGCGGCACCCGGTCACCGAGGCGATGGCGGCATAGAGATCGCCGAGCGCCGCGCGAGCAGGCGCAAGGGTGTGCGCCTCGGCGGGATCCAGGCGTGCCACGACGGACCCGGCAAGAACGGCCGGGAGCGTGCGGATTCTCCCGGTGCGCTGGAGCATCGACACGATGCCGTCAACGCGTTCGGGATCGTCGAGCTGCCCAGCGGTGGCCAGGACCCGGCTCCATACCGGACACTCGCGCACGGGCAGCCCGCATCCGCAGAGGCGGCCCTCCTTGAGGCCTCGCTGCCAGAGGTAGCGAACCTCACCCGCCGCGAACACACCCTCAACCTCGCCGAGGATGTTCGCGAGCACCGTGCTGCCGCTCCGGCCGGTACCGGCGATGTAAAGGACGACGGTGGACATGAGTCTCCGAAGTTCAGCGCGCTTGCGGCCGCCCGAGAGCGGCGATCACGTCGCTATCGGCGGCGAAAGAGCCCGCCGCCGGCGCGCTGCGGCTCTGCGTCGGCACTGGGTGTGTCGGCCTGGCCATTTCCGTTGGCATGTCCATTGCCATTGCCCGCTCCGTCACCGGGGACCGTCGATGCCGCCGGCGAGGCGCGCCACGGGTCACGCGGGCCGGCGCTCGCGGCGGGAGCCGCAGCCATCGCGGGTGCGGCGGGCGGACCGGTCGGGCGGGTCTGCGCGGAGGGCGGTGCCCACGCGAAGGCACCCTGCTCGGTACCGTCCGGCGCGTCCTGACGCTTGCCGGACCGCATCAGCTCGAGAATGAGGATCAGCCCGAGCATCATGAGCAGCGCGAGCGCGAACCCGATGGCGGCGAACTTGATCACGTCGCTGAGCTTCGACAGCCGGCCGACGTCCTTGGTGAGCACGGTGCCCGGTGCCGAGTCGGTGGCGATGAGTGCCTGCGCGGCGACCTGATCCGCAACCGCGTGGTCATTCGACGCGATCGCCGCCGACTGTGCGTTCGCGAGCGGCTCATACGCCTGCAGTGCGAGCGCGAGATCAGCGAGCTTGCTCTGGGTCTGCGTGATGATCGTGTTCAGGATGGCTTCGCGAGGAGCGTCGTTGTCGATCTTCGCAGTCTGGAGCAGGGCTTCCTGGTTGCTGAGGGTCGACTGCTCGTCGTTGTAGGCGACCTGCGGCGAGGCGTTGCCGTACTGAGCGTCGAAGTTGTTGATCGCCGTGTTGGCTCCCTGCAGAAGCGTCGCGGAGGTTGCGACCGCGTTGTTGGCCTCGATCAACTGGGGCTCGGCGATGGCGTTCATCGTGTCGATGGTCGCCTCACGCACCGCGCCGACGAGATTCTGGCCGTGCTTGCCGATCAACACGACGTTGATGAGGTTGCTCGATGCTGTCGTTGTGCTGGAGTTCAGTCCCGTGACGAGTTCACTCTGCGGGATGCCGAACTTCTGCGAGACATCGGGAATCACCGACTCGGACGTGAGCACGTCCTTGAAGGTGCTCGCGTACTGCGACGCGGCGCTCTGTGAGATGCCGTTGGCGGTGATTGCGGGAACAACCGCATACGCATCAGCCTCGTACGAGGAGGCCTGCAACTCGATGAAGCCACCGACGAGCAGACCGGCAACGACCGGTACGGCGATGACCAGCCAGAGCACCCGGCGGATTGCCCGCAGGTAGTCGCGGATTTCCACGTGTATCTCTCCCCTTCTCTCAGATATCGATGCGACGCCAGCGCACCCCGATTGCAAGCATACCTGCACCCGCGATCAAAAGCACTGCTCCAATTGTGAGCCAGCCATTTCCTGCCCCGGCTGAGGGTGTCCCGGTCGAGAGACCCTGGACGCCACCTGTCGGTGTTGCCGTCGCGCCGCCAACGCCACCGCTGGGGGTCGGTGTCGTGCCGCCAACGCCACCGGTGGGCGATGGAGTTGGTGTCGGAGTTGGTGTCGGCGTCGCAGTCGGCGTTGGCGTCGCAGTCGGCGTTGGCGTTGGCGTGGTGCCACCCTGACATCCGAGGACGCGAATGAATCCTGACGCGAGTGTTGCGCGGTTGCGGCCGCCTTCTCCACTCGGCTTGATCGGCGACCACATGTCGAGCTGGTAGTACCCGCAGGCATCGAAGCTGTACGTCCGCGCGATCGCGACGCTCGCGTTGGACGTCCAGGTCTCGCTGAACGCCTGACTGCCGGGCATCAACACCTGGGTGGTGCCCGCCGGGCCTCCGAACGTGATGCCAGGCTGGCCAGGCTGGCCATCGGCAACGTTCACGCCGTTGTAGGTCAGGATGTGGTGCGCGGAGAAGTTGAGCCCGACCGTATGCGTGTGGTCGGTGAAGTTCGTCGCGACAACGTCGAAATCGACGGTCACCGATCCGCCAGAGATGTTGTATGCGTTCGGGCTGCTCAGGAAGCCGGTTGGCTGAGCTGCGGAGATGATCCCCTCGAAAGACGGATTGCCCCGGGCCACAACACCTTGCGAGGTCAGAACAGCCAGGCCCAGAACTGTGGTCCCGACAAGCGCCGAGAGCCCCCCTACCCGCTTGAGTGGAAAACCGGACGGCCCGTTCATGTGTCTCGACCTACGTGTGCTTGCGTCCTGGCTATTGTCATCCATTGGCTAATGGTGTTCGCTCTCGAGGGTGGTAATACCGGGGATGAGGTTGTCGCCGGAGTTCAGTGGACCGAGCGGCGACTTGAGTTGCAGCAGCTGCGCGCGCACGTTCAGGATCGTCGCCTTGTTGCCCGGGTAGCCGGCCGGGGTGAGAGCGAGGACAGCCTCGGCGTCCGCCGTGGCGGTCTTTGTGGCGGTCACGATGTCGGCTTCCAGGTACCCGAGCTGAGTCTGCTCGGCCTGGTAGTTCTGGGCCTTCTTGAAGAGGTTCGACTTCTGGTTCAGGACGAGATACTGGGCCTGAAGGAAATCCGCGGCCTGGACTTCCTCACCGGCGGCGATGGCAAGGTGCACGACCGGCTGGACCAGGCCGAGGACGCGGGTTGACGGGCCGATACTCAGGATCACGGCGCGCAACTGATCTGCGAGGGCGGCGGAGTCAACGCTGCTCGCCTGCGACTCGAGCTGCGTGTCAACGCCGCCGAGGAGCGCCAGGATCAAGCTCGAGAGCGGGGTTCCGTTCACGTCCACCCCGTTGAGATATGCGCTGCCGTTGACATCCACGGTGAGCGCGTTCACGAGGCGCTCGCGCTTTGAGATCTGGTTCGCGGCCGTTGTGATCAGGCTGGCGAAGTTCTCCGCTTCGATCAGCGATCCCTCGTTGTTCAGCGCGTTCAACTCGACGAGGACCTCAGGCGGCTCGTTGTCGCTCTCGGTGGAGTTGATCGCGCTGAGCTCACTGGAGACGGCCTGCTCGAGTCCTGCAAGGAAGTCGCTCGAGGAGGCGGCCGGCACGGCGACGGCAGCAGCGGCCGGCGCAACGATGACGGCGGGGCCCGGCACCTCGGACGCGCAACCCGCGAGCAGGGAGCCGGCGGCAACGGCGCTGCCGAGCAGTAGTGAGAAACGCGAAACCGACCGACCCATGTACTCCCCCGTGAACACCATTTGTGAACTCCCAAATGGACCGCGCGGCCCTGCCGGCTACGAACTCCGCCAGACCCTTCCGAGGCAGACAGTCCTCGCGCAATCATGACGGAGATCGGCGAGAAAGTCAAAGTTGCAGATCGCGCCAAATTGGTCGACCGGAGGCCCGCGACGACGTTCTTCGGAAACCTGTACCATCAGGTCAAGCGCGTCAGAAGCGTCAGTTGACGACAGGTCGAACGCGTCGTTAGAATCAACCGGGGAACGGGGTTTCAGGGGTGCGGGGGCACCGGGGGGCGCCGTTGTGCGGCATCGCTGTTGCGACAGGGGAAAGCAGTCGTGGAGCTAGCAGAGGATCGTCTGCCTTCTAGTCTCACCCAGGAGGGCGATCGGAGTGAACGCGAGGTCGAGACGGTCGAGCTCGTGGGCGAACTCCAGTCCAGGCAGGCGCTTGCCGCCGCCGCGACCTACATGGCCCCGACACGTCCCTGGCCGCTGATCCTCGCGGTCATCACGTTTGCCGTGGACCTTGTGGCGGTGACGAGCGCATATGTGCTCGCCAAGGCCATCGCGCAGGACAAATACGCTTTCTCCTTCGCCCACCCGCTCTTCGCAACGATCGCGATCTGGCCCGTCGTCTTCGCCGTCTACGGGCTCTACGACCTGCGCCGGCCAACGCACGCCACCGCGGAGTTGCAGCGTCTCTTCAACGCCATCGCCATCTCGGTGCTGCTGGTCGTGCTCTTCTACTTCATCACGCGGATCAGGCCCGCGTACGACCTCGTTCCGCTGATTCTTGTCCTCTCGGTGCTGACGGTCACCACCGGGCGCCTGATGACCCGCCGGCTCGGCCACTCCCTCAACGCGCACGCGGTGACGAGCCAGGTCACGCTGATCGCCGGGACGAACGACGAGGCCCGTGCCCTGGCGCGGACCCTGCAACGCCGCCCGTGGATGGGTTACCGCGTCTGCGGATTCGTCGAGGTCACCCAGTCGGGGCTCACCGTCATGGACGGGCTTCCAGTCTTCGGAACCATCGACGACATCGCGCAGATCAGCCGGGAGCGCAACGTCCGCTCGGTGATCATCGCGGGCAGCGCGGCGGGTGGGTCGACCCTGCAGTCGATCGACTCGGCGCTCAGCCCGGATATCAGCGTTCGCGTCTCGCCTGGCCTCGCAAATCTCGGAGCGGCGCGGGTGATTCTCGAGCCGATCGACGGGATGGCCCTGTTCTCCCTGCGGCGGCACCGTTTCTCGCGACGCCAGCGCCTCCTCAAGCGGACCGTCGATCTCTCGGTGACGTCCGTTGCGCTCGTCGTCGCGGCACCGTTCATGATCGCCATCGCGATTGCCATCAAGCTCACCAGCCCGGGGCCGGTCCTGTTCAAGCAGCGACGCGTTGGCGCAATGGAGCGTGAGTTCACCATCCTGAAGTTCCGCACCATGGTGGTCGGTGCGCACTCGCAGCGCGACTCGCTCGACAACGAGGCCGATGGCCTGCTCTTCAAGATGCGCCGCGACCCACGCGTCACCAGGGTCGGCCGCTTCCTGCGCAAGACATCGCTGGACGAGTTGCCGCAGCTGTTCAACGTGCTGCGCGGCGAGATGAGCCTTGTGGGGCCTCGTCCGGCGCTCCCCGAGGAGACCGCGCGTTACGCGGAGTCACAGCGCGGACGCCTCCGGGTCAAGCCCGGTGTCACCGGGCTCTGGCAGGTGAACGGACGCCACGATCTCGTGTTCGAGGATTACGTCCGCTATGACCTGTTCTACGTCGAGAACTGGTCGCTGACCATGGACCTCTACATCCTCGCGAAGACGATTCCCGCGCTGCTCACAGCGCGCGGCTCGTACTGATCAGACGTAGCCTCTCGCCGCGAGCGGCGCAGCGAGGATGCTGCTGAGCCGGCCGACATCCGATGGAGCAAGGTCGCGACGAAACGCGTCGGATCGTGACGCGGTGAAGGTGTGCCGCTCGAAGCCCCGCTCGAACTCCGCGTCCCACGGCAAGCCGCAGAACTCGAGCATCGTCGCGAACGCGGTCCGCGGGTTTGTGGCGACATCCTCGTAGCGCACCTCGAGCCAGTCTGCTGCGCGAGTTTCCTTGCGTGCGACGTCGAACGCATCGATGAGGATCTTCCAGAGCAATCCGGCAAGCACCACGAATGATCGACCGGAGTCGTGCCATTCCGCGGCGAGATCCGCGGGAAGCGGGCCCCACTGCCAATGATCAGGACCCTCATAGCCGAGCCACCACGGCATCTGCAGCCACGAGTTCGCGACTGCTCGCCCGTCGCGGACCACGTGGATGAAGCGCGCAGTCGGGAAGACGCCGCGGATGAACCCTGCGCGTGGCCAGCCGGTGAATTTGTGCAGAAACGTGTCCGTGCGTTGCGCGTGTGCACGCTCGGTGAAGAACGCTCGAAGGCGGCGCTCGAGCCACGGGGTCACATCGCCGGCAAGAAGATCCCGCGGCGGCGATGCAAGCAGCGGTGACACCTCGCGCGAGAGCACGCGGTATGCCTCGGACGGTGCGTACCGAAGTCTCGATTTCTGCGTGACCGCCGCAGGCAAACGCCTGTACAGCGAACCGTTCCAGCGCCCCGCGCTCACCGGGAGATTGAAACGATCCTCGAGGTTCGAGACAAAACCGACGGAACGATGCCGGCACAGCACTTCCTCGACGAGGGTGGAACCGCAGCGCCCGGTGCCGAGAACAAAGACGAATCGCGACGCGCCGGTGGCGTCAGGCGTAGCCACGCTTGCTCAGCTCGCCGGCCTGCACTTCCTCGATGGTGGTCACCACTTCCGGTGGCAAGCCCGTCTTCCAGGAGTCGTTGCGATTTCTGAACTGAATCCGCTCGATGTCGCGCCGCCAGCTCACGACGTCATCCAGCCCCGCAAAGGCGGCGACTCGCAGAATCGTCTTCACCGGCTCCGCCGTGAACTCTTCATAGGTCAGGCGGAGCACCTGCTTCGGGTTGAGCTCGCCGATACCGGAGTCGATGGCGCGAACCTCCTCGACCCAGTTGCGCGCGCACAGCTCCCATGGATCGCGGCCGTCGTCACGCCATGCCTTCGGCGTGCCGCCATACCACCAGACAACGCTGTTCTCCCACCAGTCGACGCGCGAGAGTGAAACGGCAACCGCGCGGCCGTCGCGAGTGATGTCGACGAAGCGGGCGTTGGGAAATGCCGCGGCGAGCAACGGGATCCGGCGCACGTTGGCGATGCGCTTGTTGATGAAGTGGGTTCCGCCGCCCCAGCGCATCGTGCCGGCGACCGAGCGTCGCAACTCTCGCGCCGCGTTCATGCTCACGGTGTCACTGGACACGCTGTCGGGAATGCCGCACGCGGCGTAGACGGGTTCGCCCTCGACCGGCATCGGGTAGAGGCGATCACGCAGGGAGCGCGATCGCGTGTACACGTAGGCGTTGGATCCGCCGGAGAACCACACGCGGCTACGAAGGCCCGGGGTCATTCGAGCGAATCGGTTGGTGACGCTGACCGATGGATGCCGAGGCAGGCGGCGCAGATAGTTGTTGAAGAACGCCGCGTCGGGATGCAGGCACAGCCCCTTATAGAGAAGACTTGTGCCGGAACGAGCTGCGCCGATCAAGAAGGTTGGCTGTCGTCGATCCGTACTCACCGATGAGCGATTCTGGCACAGCGGTCAGGGCCCCCTGAACGCGCACCGGCATCGTTGACGTTCCGTTACGATGATCTGTCGCCAGCCGATGAGCTACCGGCCCACGACCCACGTCGACGCAAGCGGTTTCGAGGAGCCCGCGAACCCGGACCCGGCGCCAGTGCTGGCTCCCAAGCGGACCGGTCCCCTGAAGATCGCCGGCTTCGTCGTCCTCTTTCTCGTTCTTTCCCTCCTGGCCTTCGCGGTTTTCCTGGGAATCGCGATCGGCGTCACGATCCTCCTCGCGCTGATCCTGCCGAAGCAGGGCATCCTTGATCTGATCGCGCCGGTCGTCGGCGTCGGAGTCGCCAGCGTGTGCTTCGGAGCCGCCTCGCGGTTCCGCAAAGGGATGCTCAAGAATCGCTACGGGCTCTTCCGGCGGCCGCCAAAAGATCTCGACAAGCGCCTGGCGGACAACTAGCCGCGCTCACCCGGGAGGCAGCGGCGCGGCCCGGAAGGGCCGCGCGCCGCCGTCGCCGGTTGTTCGCCTATACGGGCAGAACGGTTCGCTTGAAGTTGGCGTTCGTGACAAACGCGAACGAGCAGTACATCGCCGCGATTGCGGTGAGGCAGCCGATGCCACCCGAGATCTGGTTCCAACCCGCGCTCGGCAGGCTATGTGCCCAGAAGGCAATTGCCAGCGTGACGAAGGTCAGCGTGAGCAGGAAGAACACGATCGATACCCCACGCGACGCCCCACCCAGCGAGGCGACGAACATGTAGGCGGTGAAGATGCCCCAGGCGAGCGCGTACATGCCGAGGATGGGAGTCGGATCCTTGGGAAGATCCGGCGCGAACGTGGTGTTGATCAGCACGAAGCTGATCCAGAACAACCCGTAACTCGTGAATGCGGTTGCCCCGAAGGTGTTGCCGACCTTGAACTCCCACATACCCGCGAGAATCTGGCCGACTCCGCCGAAGGCGACGGCCATTGCCAGGACGACTGCTGCCGAACCGGCGGTCTTCGCGTCAGCCGCCGAGATGAAGCCGACGTTGATCACCGACAGCAGCAGTGTCGTCATTCCAAATCCGATCAGCCCAAGTGGTGCCGGGTTTGCGCTTGGTGCCACCGACTCCGCGATGCCGGAGGAGGTGGGTGAAGCTGCAGTTGCCATAGGTTTGTAGCCCTCCAATGTGCCCGGAGTGAGTCGTACTCCGGGCTTTGTTCAAACCGATCTGTCCCCCATCGCGACGGGTCTACTGTTCCTTGCTCTCCTCCTCCGTGGCGCGGCGCTGGAGGTCCGCGACGATGCCCGGGTCGGCGAGCGTCGTGGTATCGCCGAGGTTGCGGTTCTCGGCAATGTCGCGGAGCAGGCGGCGCATGATCTTCCCGCTTCTGGTTTTCGGCAGATCAGGTGTGAATGCGATCCATTTCGGCTTCGCGATCGCCCCGATCAGCTTGCCGACGTGATTCCGCAACTCGACGATGAGCTCAGTCGATTCCTCGTATCCGGCACGCAAGGTGACGAACGCCGAGATGGCCTGGCCCGTCTCGGGATCGGCCTTGGCGACGACGGCCGCCTCGGCGACTGCCGGATGGTCGACGAGCGCCGACTCCACCTCAGCTGTGGAGATGCGGTGTCCGGCGACGTTCATGACGTCGTCCACGCGGCCCATGAACCAGAAGTAGCCCTCTTCGTCGATGCGCGCCCCGTCGCCTGCGAAGTACTGGGTGCCGAAGCGGTTCCAGTAGGTCTCCTTGTACCGCTCGTCATCGCCCCAGATGCCGCGCAGCATGCCCGGCCACGGCTTGGTGAGCGTCACGTAACCGCCGCCGCCAAGTGCCACCTGGTTCCCCTGCTCATCGACGACAGCCGCGCCGATGCCCGGGAGTGGCTTGGTCGCCGAGCCCGGCTTGAGTGTGGTCACTCCGGCGAGCGGCGCGATCATGATGCCGCCCGTTTCCGTCTGCCACCAGGTGTCGACCACGGGAGTGCGGTCGCCACCGATGTACGTCCGGTACCACATCCAGGCCTCGGGGTTGATGGGCTCACCCACGGTCCCCAGGAGGCGGAGGCTCGACAGGTCGTGCCCCTGCGGATGCTCCGGTCCCCATTTCATGAACGTGCGGATCGCCGTCGGCGCGCAGTACAGGACGTTGACCTTGTACTTCTCGATGATCGCCCACCAGCGGTCCTTGTTCGGGTAGTCCGGGGTGCCCTCATACATGACCGAGGTCACGCCGTTGCCGAGCGGTCCGTAGACGATGTACGAGTGCCCGGTGACCCAACCGACATCGGCCGCGCACCAGTAGATGGTGTCCGGCTGGATGTCGAAGACCAGGTCATGGGTGAACATCGCGTAGAGGTGGTAACCGGCGGTCGTGTGCTTGATGCCCTTCGGCTTGGCCGTCGTCCCTGACGTGTAGAGGGTGAAGAGCAGGTCTTCGGACTCCATGCGCTCCGGCTCGCACACGTCGGACTCGCCCTCGACGATGTCGTGGTACCAGTGGTCGCGGCCCTCCATCATCGGCACCTCGTTGCCAGTCCGGCGAACGACCACGACGCTCTTGACGGTGGGCGAGCCCTCGCAGGCCTCGTCGACGCTGCGCTTGAGCGGCACCAGGCCGCCACGGCGCCGGCCTTCGTCGGCCGTGATGATCGCGACCGCGGCCGCGTCGTTCATCCGGTCGCGAACGGCCTCGGCGCTGAAGCCCCCGAAGACGACGGAGTGCGCTGCTCCGATCCGCGCGCAGGCGAGCATCGCCATCGGCAGCTCCGGGATCATCGGCATGTAGATGCCGACCCGGTCGCCCCGCTTGACGCCGAGCTTCTTCAGCGCGTTGGCGAAGCGGCAGACGCCCGAGAGCAGCTCGGCGTAGGTGATCGTACGGGTGTCGCCGTTCTCACCCTCGAAGTGATAGGCGACCTTCTCGCCCTTGCCGGCCTCGACGTGGCGGTCCAGGCAGTTGTACGAGACGTTCGTCTGGCCGCCCACGAACCACTTCGCGAACGGGAGATCCCACTCGAGCACGGTGTCGAAGGGCTTGTACCAGCTGACGTACTTTTTCGCCTGCTCGGCCCAGAACGCCTCGGGGTCGGCATCGGCCGCTTCCCACAGGCTGTGGTCCTTCACCCGTGCGTTGGCGAGGAATTCGGCGCTCGGCGCGAACGTACGCCGTTCGTCGAGCAAAGTGTCGATAGTCTTGGCCCGCTCGCTCATCGCGACCTCCTGGACGCCCCTGACGGAATTGATTGCCGCGCATTAATTGCACTAGTCAGGCAGCTTAGGCAAGCACTTCATGGGTATTCGTGCAACTTCCACCGATCCCAGGTTGTGCCGGCCGGCTGGTTGGACGACCGGCCAGGGCTCCCGAAGTGTCCGTCAAGGCCGTATCGGCGTTCCGTCACGGTTTGCAACCAACTCTTCACACATTGCCATCGGGTGCAGGCCGAGATCGCGTCGATACTGGCATTCTGGGTGGACAGGTAGGTGTCACAGGGCACCACCGCTCTGGAGGACCCGACCATTTCTACGCGTGTGAGGCGACTGCGCAAGCGCCGGTCCAAGGGCCAGGGGCTGGTTGAGTTCGCCATCGTGGGCGGGCTGCTCTTCTTCCTGATCTTCTCAGTGATGAACGCCGGCTTCTACCTGTACGGCGCGAACGCCATGCAGTATGCCGGGGACATCGGCGTGGCAACCATCGCCGCAGAGGGCAACTACGACAACACCCTGATCCCTCAACCGAACAACGCCGACACGATCGCGATCGCCCGGATGGACACCGACGGCCTGAACAGCACCCCGCTGGTGAAGGTCACCGGGGTCGACATCTATAAGGAGAACGTCGTGGGCGGAGTCTTCTCCGACGCGACCACCTGCGTCGGCGGTCTGTGCGAGAACCAGTACTCCGCGACTGGAGCGCTCCTGGCACCGCTCGAGTGGAATCCGGCAACGCGAAACGTCGGTCCAAACCCGGACTACGCCAAGTTGGTCATCCACTTCCAGTACTCGCTGCTCATCGGGACAACGACGTTCAACAGCACGACGGTCAACCTCTTCCGCCTGGAGCCACAGCAATGAGGCGTCGACGGGACTCGAGACGGGGCCAGGCGATGGTCGAGATGGCCCTCCTGCTGCCGGTCTTGATGCTGCTCTTCCTCGGATCGTGGACGGCGGCGAACCTGATTGACGACAACAACGCCGCCGCCCAGGCCACCCGGGCCGGGGCCCGGCTTGGCGCCGAACTCGGCAACGGGGCGTCGCTGGGACTGACACAGAACCAGATCGACACGGACATCCTCGACCAGGTGTACCCGATCGTGTCGCCGCAGTTGACCAACGCCAAGGTGACGGAGATCGACATCTACCAGCCGAGTGGTTGCATCGGAACGACCCCGTTTGTCCCCGGCTCCTGCCCTCCGAACAACGGCGCCTACACGGCAGGAGAGCTGATCGACACCTACACGGTCAGCGGCGGCGTCGTTTCCAGCACGTGCGGAACGTGCACCTTCACCCTCGCCAACCGGAGTCAGGTGCATCCCAGTGAAGCCGAGCTCGGCGTCCGACTCGTCTTCAAATACACGTCGCCTGCCCTGACGTTCTTCACCCAGACAGACAGTCAATACACCGTTATGCGGCTTGCGCCGACAGCATGAGGATGACCATGAGACCAGCAGAACCGAACCGGCCCGCCCGGCGCTCCGCCAAGGGTCAAGCGATGGCGATCTTCGCCCTCGTCTCGGTCCTGCTCTTCGTCGTGGCCGGACTCGCAGTCGACGCCGGCACGAGCTATCTCACCAGCAACCAGCTCGAGCGGGCCGCAGCCGCGGCAGCGCTCGCCGGCGTTGCGTACCTTCCCGGTGACCAGCCCGACGCGATCAATGCCGCGCTTGTCGAGGCAGCTCGCAATGGCTTCACCAACGCCGGCACCGGGGGGACTTCGTGCACCGCAAGTACGTCCCCTTGCGTGCTCACGTCCTTCCCGCAGACGAACGAGATGAAGGTGACGATCTCCGTGTCGGTGTCGACGATCTTCCTGCGTCTCGTGGGCTTCGGCAACCACACCGTGGTTCGATCCGAAACAGCGCAGTACCTTCCCCCGATCTCACTGGGGCAGCCGGGCTCGCAACAGGGCGCGGACATCTCCGGACTCGGCGTCACCGGGTATTTCGAGCGCGAGGAAGGATGGGGAAACCCACGCTCCGAGGGCGACGCATTCACACCGACGCCCTACCAGAACAGCACCGCGTGCGGGCCATCCGGTAGTGGTGACTCATGCAGCGCAGCGGGCGCGCCTGACTATCACGCCATCAGTCCCGCAGACAACACCGAGAACCCTGATGCGACGCTCGAGTACCAGGGCGGATCCAACTATCTGATCGATCTCCCACCGGGTGCGTCGGCGGACGTGCAGGTCTACAACCCCGCCTTCGCGCCGGACACCTGCGGAGGCGGCAACACCGCACCTCCGTACTGCTACCACGAGAACGACGGAAGCTTCGGCGGGTCCGGCGCGGTCTGCACCGAATACTCCGCGATGGCGTACACGCTCTTCTCCGTGTCGACCTTGTCGTCGCGCCTGAATGACGCGAAAGTTGGTCAGGAGATCTTCTACCCGTACAACGAGTCGAACACCCCAACCAACTACTTCTATTACAAGCCGGGAGCGAAGGGCGGCAGCTGCCCCAGCCAGACGACGGTGAGCGGCACCAACCCCACCTATCATCAGTGGGTCTCGGTGCTGACCTACACCCCGACGAACGCCTCTGATCCAGAGAACTACAACGCCGCATCCGGCGGTGCTCCTGCGGCCTATACCAACAAGCTCGGCGGCTACATCAGCAACCCTGCCAGTGCAACCGTGGACAAGTACTACCGCCTCGAGGTTGACTCCGAGCAGTGGAATGGCTGGCCCAGCTGCGCGGCCACCGTCGGTCCGTGCGCGACCCCGGATTCGACGATTGCCAACGGTGGCAACGGCTACTCGGATGCGCACAAGGGCTACGCCGTGCGCCTCGTCAGCCCCGGTACGTCAACCTGCACGAGCTGCGGCTCCGTGTCAGCGATGGACGACATGACGGTGTTCACTCCGGTGAACGGTTCGACGAACCCAGAGTTCGCGATTCCCCTCTTCAGCATCGACCCGACCGCGTATGCGGGCGAGACGATCGACGTCGATCTCTTCGACGTCGGTGACGTCGGCGGTGGGCCCGCCTACGTGGGACTCCGCGAACCGGACGGAGTGACGTTTGCAACGGCAAACAGCATGACCGACCTGGGTGCAGACCTCGGAGGGTCCGCGCCACCGAGCTCGGCCAATGTCAACACACTCGGGACCTGGCCCGGGAGCGGCGGTGGCTCATGCGGCGCCTGCTATCAGACGGCCGGCTCCACAGGTGGCGCCATCTACCAGGGAGAGTGGGTCCAGATACAACTGCAGGTGCCGTCGTCATTCACGGGCCCCGGTGGGGTCGCGTGCACGACGAGTGGAACGTCGAACTGCTACTGGAGCCTCGTCTACGACGTCAGCTCGAACGCCGTCGCTGGTGACACATTCAGCGTCGAGGTCGGATTCGACGGCAGCCCGGACCACCTTCTGCCCTAGCGACCGCGCTCACAGCGAATTCTGAGCCGACGCTCAGATCGCCGTGAGCCGCGGGGGGCACAGTAGGGCCATGGCTTCCCGCCCGTTCTTCGACGATCCCCCACCGCCACCGCCGGTTGCGCTCCCCGCCCCACCGCGTCTTCGCGGAGGCAGCCAGCCGGCACCGATTCGATGGGCAAGGCTGCTCATCAGGGGCCGTGAGGAGGACGCTGCCTGGGTTCGACCGTCCCTCATCGGCCTGCTCGGGATCGCCGCGCTCCTCTATCTCTGGGATCTCGGGGCCTCGGGCTGGGCGAACGCCTTCTACTCGGCCGCGGTCCAGGCGGGTTCGACGAGCTGGAAGGCGTTCTTCTTCGGATCCTTCGACGCCTCTAACTTCATCACGGTGGACAAATCGCCGGCGGCGCTCTGGGTCATGGACCTCTCAGCGCGCGTCTTCGGCGTCAACGCCTGGAGCATCCTCGTCCCGCAGGCGCTCGAGGGTGTTGCGACCGTCGGGTTCACCTATCTCACCGTCCGCAGATGGTTCTCACCCGCAGCGGGATTGATCGCCGGTGCCACCGTGGCGCTCACCCCGGTCGCTGCCCTGATGTTCCGCTTCGACAATCCCGACGCGCTGCTCGTGCTGCTCCTGACAGTCGCCACGTACGCGACGGTCCGGGCGATCGAGGCGGGCAAGACCAGATGGCTCGTGCTCGCCGCGACCCTCGTCGGATTCGCGTTCCTGACCAAGATGCTCCAGGCGTTCCTCGTGGTTCCGGCTTTCGGCGTCGTCTATCTGCTGGCCGCGCCCGTGTCGCTGCGACGGCGGATCGGGCAACTCGCCATCGCCGCCGGGACGATGGTCGTCGCGTCCGGGTGGTGGGTCGCGATCGTGCAGCTCACCCCTGCCGCGGATCGGCCCTACATCGGCGGCTCGCAGGACAACAGCCTCCTCAACCTGATCTTCGGCTACAACGGTTTCGGCAGGCTCACCGGCAACGAGACGGGCAGCGTCGGCGGCACAGGTGCTTCCGGCTCAATGTGGGGACCCACCGGGCTGGACCGCCTCTTCAACGCGAGCTTCGGTGGGCAGATCTCCTGGCTGCTTCCCGCGGCCCTGATCCTGCTCGTCGCCGGTCTCGGGTTCACCCTGCTTCGCGCTCGCACCGACCGTACCCGCGCGGCATTCCTGCTCTGGGGTGGCTCACTGGCGGTCACCGCACTGGTCTTCAGCCTCGCGGCCGGGATCATCCACCCCTACTACACGGTCGCACTGGCTCCAGCGATCGGCGCGCTCGTCGGCATGGGCAGCGTGCTGCTCTGGCGCGAGCGCTCCCGAACGTGGGCACGGCTGGTACTCGCGGGCGCGGTCGCCGCCACGAGCGTCTGGTCGGCCGTCCTCCTCGAGCGCAGCCCGGCATTTGCTCCCGGCCTCGCCGCCGCGGTTGCCGTCATCGGCGTCGGCGCGGCGGTCGCGATCGTGGCACTGCCACTCATGCACCGCGCGGTGGTTGCAGCCGTGCTCGTCGCCGGTCTCCTCGCGGCCTTCGCGGGTCCGGCCGCGTACACCATCAACACCGTGCTCACCCCCCACTCCGGCGCCATCCCCTCGGCCGGCCCGACCGTCACAGCGGCAAACTCCGGCCCCGGAGGCTTCGCGGGCGGATCCCCCGGACTCGGCGGCGGTGGTCGCGGTGTCCCGGGCGGTTTCGGCGGCGGCACATTCCCCCGCGCCGGGACGTCCCCCGCTGGAGGCTTCGGCGGCGGGAGCTTCCCGACGGGCGGGTTCGGTGGCGGGACGTTCCCAGGCGTCGGTGGCGGAGGCTTCGGCATTCCTCGTGGAGCCGGCGGCGGTGGATCGTTCCTCAACGCGAGCACGCCCGGCGCCGCGCTCGTCAAGCTCCTCGAGACCGACGCCAGTCACTACAGCTGGGTTGCAGCCACAATCGACGCCAACTCAGCGGCCGGCTATCAGCTCGCAACCGATGATCCGATCATGGCGATCGGCGGCTTCAACGGAACCGATCCGGCACCGACACTCGCACAGTTCGAGCAGTACGTCGCGCAGGGGCGCATCCACTATTTCCTCGGAGCGGACGGTGGATTCGCCGGTGGCGGCGGCAGTGGCACCTCGAGCGAGATCGCGCAGTGGGTCGAGCAGCACTTCACCGCGACGAGGGTCGACGGCGTGACCGTCTACGATCTGACCCAGCCCGCGGCGTGAGGCCCTGAAACGATACGCACTGCGCAGGGCGAACGACCACGACGCGACCCGCGTGGCGCGTCAACGGTCTATGAACTGCGTCAGCGACCAGTCCAGGCGGCGGCCGATGTCGCGTCCAGGTCGACGCTCGCGTCGCTGACGCGTCGCGTCGCGCTCGGGTGTGCACCACCGGCGTTCGCGATGTACCAGAGACCGAAGTTGCCGTCCGGGTCTGCGGCGTTCATGTACAGCAGGTTGTCGCCGCTCGGGGACCAGGACGGTGCGTTGCACAGGCAGTTCGCGGCAAGCACGCGGAGCGGACCGAGCGCGTTGCCCTCGAGTGTCGCGATGTCGAGATCCGCGGTCTGCCCGGAGTTGGTGCACACCATCGCGACCGTCACGCCGTCCGGGGCAACTGCGGGCGCACCGCAATCCTGCTGCTGGGAGGTGAGTGACTCCATCGGGCTGTTCGGGCCCGTCTGCAATCCGAGCACGGTGACGACGGTCCCCTTCCCGGTGTTGGTGTAGCTCGAGTACAGAACGCCACCGCCCGGCAGCGGCACCGGCTCGATGTCACCACCCGTATACGTATCCGGGACGGACCAGCGCGTTCCGCCGGCAACACCGGTGTCCCCGATGACGAACGGCGCGCCGAGCGGTGCGGACCAGAGCGAGAAATCCACCTCATAACTCTGGTTCGGCGCCGGCTTCGGCGCGTCAGTCGCGAAGTACACGTCCGTGCCATCAGCGCCAACGGCCGGCCAGAGAATCCAATGATCGAGCGGCAGCGTCTCATTGGACGTCGACTCGTCGTCGGAGGTCAGCCTGCTGAGCACGCGGCCTGTCGACGTCACGTGATACAGGTCGGAATACGCGTCGAATCTGCGAATCACGAGCAGGGATCCATCGGCGAGAACACGCGGCTGCGTCCAGTCGCCACCCGATGGCAGCGCGAGCTCGTGGACCTTCGATCCGGTGATCGCGTAGATGGCCCCCTCCTGGCTCACGTAGATCGTCCCCGGCAGGCGCACCTGCGGCCTCGTGGTGTTGATCAGGACCGCGGCTGTGGTATGCGTCTGCAACACCGCCAGCGCGCGGTTCGCCAGCAGACCGCTCACGATCATCAGCGCGACGAGGACGCTTGCACGCCTCACCTCAGACCGCCGGGAAGTATTTCGCGACCTCGGGCCGGATGAGCTGCCAGTTCGGCATCAGCGCGTCCTGACCGCCGACGTACTCGTTGCTCGTGTACGGCGGGAGCAGCACCACCTGGGTGATCGACGCCAGCGGCACCGACCCGGCGATGGGGAGCAACTCGCTCACCTGGCCGATGCTCATGTCGGTCTGGAAATCCGAGCCGAGCGATGTCGCAAGCGTCGGAATATCGGCGAGCGAGACGTGCTTCGTCTTGGCGCGCAGCGCGATGAGGATCTGCTGCTGCCGTTGCGAACGCGCGAAGTCCCCGTACGCATCGTCGTGACGCGCCCGCACGTACTCCAGTGCGAGCGTCCCACTCATGTGCTGCGCGCCCGGCAGCACGAGGATTCGCTCGTCATCAAAGGGATCGCCACCGGAGAGATCGGCCGGGTAGTAGTCGTCCATCACCGGGTTGTTGGCGATGACGTTGACGCCGCCGAGCTCGTTGAGCACCGACACGAGTCCCTGGAGCCCGATCCACGCGTAGTAGTCGATATGGACGCGCAGGTCCTGCTCGACGGTCTGAATCGCGCACTGTGCTCCGCCGTGCAGGAATGCCTGGTCGATCTTGCCGTTGTCCCCGGTGCAGAGCCGGACCCAGAGATCACGCGGGATCGAGAGCATGGTCACGTGCCTGGTCTCCGGGTCGACCCGCGTGAGGATCATCGACTGCGTCAGGTAGTCCCCCTTGAATTTCGAGTCGCTGTCCGACCCCAGCAGCAGGAGCGTGAACGGCGCGGTCGCCGAAAGGTTCTCGCTCGCCGAGACCGGCTTGAGCTGCGCGCTGCCGCCGAGAGAAGTGTTGACCTGCCCCGTGTCACGCAGCGCGACCTGGAGCGCCGGCAGGAAGTAGAGCGCCACGCCGGTGAGGATCGAGACGAGAAACCCCGCTGCGACGAATGAGCGCCGGGTGAACCGCTGCCGGCCGGTCGGCCGGGATGCGCGCCGCCGGCGGACCGTGCGGCGGCCTGAAAGATCGTACGAACGAGACAACCTCGAACCTCAGGTGGGACGTTGAGTGGAACAGCGAGTTCAAGGACGGGTCGCGACGTGCACGGCCGCGGGTGTCAGATGGTACCCCGAGGTCGCGTCTCGCGACCGTGATCTGCATGTACGCTCTCTCCAGTGACGATGAGCAAGGCACGTCTGGAGGCCTTCAGCGATGGCGTCATCGCGGTGGCAATCACGCTGCTGGCGCTCGACCTCACCGTCCCCGAACCAGGGCACGTCTCGCTGCTGATGCAGCTTGGCGACCACTGGCCGCAGTTCGCTGCGTACGCCGTGAGCTTCTTCACCATCGGCATCATCTGGGTGAACCACCACGCTCGTGTGAGCCTCATCACCCGGGTCGATCGCACACTGTTGTTCATCAATCTCGTGCTGCTGATGTTCGTCGTGCTCATCCCCTTCGCCACCGCAACCATGGCCACCTATCTCACCAGCGGGCATTCGGATGCACACATCGCGATGGCCGTGTACGCGGTGGTGCTCGAAGGGATGGCGCTGAGCTTCACCGCGATGTTCGAGTGGTCGCTCCGCGATGGACGAACCTCTGTCGCGGTGCCGATCGATCAGCGCCGCAACGCCCGGTTGCGCACGTCCCTCGGCACGATCGTCTATGTGGTCGTGTTCATCGTGGCCTTCATCAACGCGCCTGTTTCCCTTGCCATTGCTGGCGCGTCCGCCCTGTATTACATCTTCGCGCCGGTGCCGCGCTCGGCCGGGACCGACCTGGTGGAAATGGAAGCCGGACCACCGTGACGTGCACAGGCGCCGGCGACCAGGGTCTCAGCAATGTCACAGAGTCGGCTCAGGGGACACTGAGCATCGGGGGTCATGCTGCTGAGTGTCACCCAATCGAAAACCTCGGAGTCTGATGATGACCGACGAGATGCAGGACTACCGCCCCAACGATCCACCCCCGCCGCCTGGTGAGCCAGCCGGCGGTTACTACAGCCCCTGGTCGGCCGATCCCCTCTGGGGCCCGCCGAGCTGGCCACCGCCCCAGCAGGCTCCGCGCGGCTCCGGATTTCGCCGGACGGCGCTCGCTGTCTTTGCGATTGCGTGTGTCGGGGCCGGCGGCGGTACCGCGTGGGCGCTCACCACAACATCAGCATCCAGTCCATCGACCGCGTCGCAGCCCTCGGGAGGCACCGGCCAGAACCCCGGCAGCGGCGGTGTCACGCCCTCGACTGGCACCATCTCGGCCGCCACTGTCGCGCAGATCGACTCGGCAGTCGTCGACATCAATGCCGACACCGCGGGTGGGGACGGCGAGGTCGCCGGCACCGGCATGATCATCACCTCCAACGGCGAGGTGCTCACCAACAACCATGTGATCGACGACACCGTCAACATTCGCGCGCAGATTGACGGCACCGGAACCGTCTACCAGGTGAAGGTGCTCGGCTACGACGCCAGTGACGACGTGGCACTGGTGCAACTCGTCGGCGCATCAGGCCTCCCGACGGTGCCGATCGGCGATTCGTCGGCGCTCACTCCCGGTGACTCAATCACCGTGCTCGGCAACGCCGAGGGTAAGGGCGGAACGCCGGCGGAAGTCACCGGGACTGTCTCGGACCTCGACCAAACGATCACCGCGAGCGACGACAGCGGGGACAACGAGACCCTCACCGGGATGCTCGAGGTCAACGCCGCCATCGAGCCTGGCGACTCGGGTGGTCCCGAGATCAACTCCGCCGGCAAGGTGATCGGCATGACGACTGCGGGCCAGACCTCGGGAAATCCCGGTCGTGAGACAGCCTCCACCACCGGGTTCGCCATCCCGATCAACAAGGCCTTGCAGATCATCACCGAGATCCGTGACGGCAACGGGCCGCACATCCACATCGGCTACGCGGCCCTCCTCGGTGTCGAGGTCTCGACCGATCAGCCGGTCACGCAGCCGGATTGCGCCACGTCGGAAGCGACAACGGGCGCCTGGGTCAGTGTCGTCGAGCCGAACAGCCCTGCCTCCAACACGGGACTGGCAGCGTGCGGACGCATCACCGGGATCGGCGGCACCTCGGTGGCGAACCAGAACGATCTCCACAACGCGATGGAAGGGTTTGTCGCCGGCCAGACCGTGACCATCACCTGGATGGATTCCTCCGCGCAGACGCACAGCGCCACGATCACCCTGGGCACAGCCACCTTCCCCGACTGAGGCCGTTGCCGCGGCTGGGGCCGTGTTTGCCGCGGCTGAGGGCCTGGCGGGCGGCGCCGGTATCCCATCGCCCGTGACACCAGCGATTCAAACGCGTCATGACGCGTTTGAAGCGTCAAGGATATAACTCATGCAGCCCCTGAGGGGGGCCCGCGATGAGCCGGCGCCAGGCTCGGCGCGGGAGATCGCAGTGCACTGGGATGGGTGACGTGTCACGAGTTGTGGTGACCGCCAGGCAGCGTGCCGATGACGCCAGGGCCGGCCCGGAAAACCGGCCCGCGGCAAGCGCTGGCAGCGTTGCGCCCATATGGGCCCTGAACGTGGTCTTGATGGCGGTGGCCGGTGTCGTCTATGTGGTCGGGGTTGCACCGCTGCCACATCACCCGGCAGCGAGGATCCTCCTGATCGCGGCGCTCGTGGCCGGCTTCGCCGCCGGCGAGTGGTGGCGAGTATTCATCCACTTCCGCCAGGAGGCGCAGTCCTTCTCACTGAGTGAGATCCCGCTGGTCATCGGGGTGTTCGTGCTCGCCGGGGACCCGGGCCCGCTGGTGCTCGCACGCGTCCTCGGTGCTGCGATCGGGCTCGGGGTGATCCGCCGTCAGGACCCGATGAAGCTGATCTTCAACCTGGCGAGCTTCGCGCTCGAGACGGAGACGGTGACGATCCTTGTCCATCACATCTCAGGCACCGACGCGACGAACCCATGGACGTGGCTGTGGGTCCTGCTCTTCATGTCCGCCGCCTCGCTCCTCGGTCTCGGCCTGACAGTGTTTGCGATCTCCCTCGCCGAGGGCCCGCAGTCGCGCCACCAGTGGTTCCAGCCCACCGTCATCGTGCTGGTGGGCGGATTCGCCAATTGCAGCCTCGGCCTTGTGGTGGTGGCATTGCTCAATCTCGATAAATGGGTGCTGCTGCTGCTGCTGACCCCGCTCGCCGCAATCGCCGCCTCCTACGTGGTCTACACGCGCGAGCACCAGAAACACCAGCGACTGCAGTATCTCTACGAGTCGAGCGACATGCTCCAGCGGGCGAGTTCCGACGGGGCCGCCATCTCCGAGCTGCTCGACCAGCTCTGCAAGGTCTTCCGAGCCGACATCGCGACGGTCTGCCTGCTGCCGGTGGCGACCGGCACGGGATCATGGCGGACGATCAGCACATCTCCAGACGCGAGTGACACCGTCGACAACGCACTCAGCACCGAGCTCCTGGAGCGTTTCGTCCCGCTCCTGGATGAGACCAAGCGCGGTGTCATCGTCACCCAGTCCACGTCGGATCCCGAGCTCCGTGATTGGCTCGTCGAGCAGGGCTACCGGGACGCGATGGCGACACTGCTGCAGGGCGAGGGCATGCTGCTCGGAACCCTGGTCGTGGCCAACCGCTTGAGCGACGTCGGAACATTTGACACCGACGACCTCCATCTCTTTGATGCCTTCGCCGCGCAGACGAGCGTCGCCGTGCAGAACACGCGCCTCGGTCACCGTCTCCGCCAGCAGGCCTTCCACGACACGCTCACCGACCTCGCCAACCGCGCGCTGTTCATGGACCGCCTCGAACACGCGCTCACGCGGCGCGAGCGGCACGACGAGTCCCTGGCGGTGATGTTCCTCGACCTCGATGACTTCAAGGAGATCAACGACAGTCTCGGGCACGCGGCTGGGGACGAGTTGCTCGCGAGGGTCGCCGACCGCCTGAAGCTGGTGCTCCGCGCCTCCGACACGGCGGCCCGCTTCGGGGGCGACGAGTTCGCGATCCTCGTTGAGGAGACGGCCGATCCCGAGGACACCATCCGGGTCGCCGAGCGCGTGGTCTCGGTGTTCAAGCCGCGGTTCGTGGTCGCGGGACGGGAGGTCACGATCAGCGCCTCGGTGGGCGTGGCAGTGACGGCATCTCGGGACATCTCGGCTGAGGAACTGGTCGGCCAGGCGGACGTCGCCATGTACCGCGCCAAGGTCAAGGGCAAGGACACCTACGAGATCTTCGAGCCGGGCATGCAGGACGTCGTCGCCCGCCGCCTGGAGGTGCGAACCGATCTCGAGCGCGCCATCGATCGCAACGAGCTGGTGGTCATGTACCAGCCGATCGTGGACATCACCACCAGCACGCCGGTCGGTGTCGAGGCGCTGGTGCGCTGGAAGCATCCGCGCTGGGGCATGGTCGCTCCGCTGGAATTCATCGGCATCGCCGAGGAGACCGGGATGATCCGCGAGCTCGGTCTGTACGTCCTCGAGGAGGCATGCCGGCAATGGAAGGAGTGGCAGGTCGAGCTCATCGACGAGCCGGCCTTCACCGTGAGCGTCAACGTCTCACCCCGGCAGCTGCGCGACCCCAGCTTCGTCAGCGAGGTGTGGCGAATCCTCACCCGGGTCGGACTCCCGCCATCGCATCTGACGCTGGAGATCACCGAGAGCTTCATGGTCGATGACCCCGAGAGCGCCCGGGCACGCCTGCGGGAGCTGAAGGCACTCGGCGTCCGAATCTCGATGGACGACTTCGGCACTGGCTACTCCTCGCTCGCGTCGCTGCAGGACCTGCCCCTGGACGTCCTCAAGATCGACAAGCTGTTCGTCGACCATGTGGCCGAGGATCCGCGCCGGACGGCGTTCGCCCAGGCGATCATCCGCATGGGCAAGACGCTCGGCCTCGGGCTGATCGCCGAGGGTGTGGAGAACGCCGACCAGGCCGAGCGGCTCCAGAGCCTCGGCTGCCGCTTCGCACAGGGCTTCTACTTCTCGCGGGCGGTGCCGGCGGACGAGATCCAGCGGATGTTGCACGCCTCCCACGCCATGCGTCTCGCCGGCGGGAGATGGGCCGAGGCAGCACCGCTGGAGCGGCGCGGCTGGCTGCGGGTGCTCGAGGAGAGCGCGTAGGGCTTTCTCGGGCGGCGGCCGGCTGGTGCTCGAGGAGGCGGCTCGCTTCCTCTCACTGCGGCGGTGGCAAATGGGTGCCCCGGAGCGCCTCGCTCACCCCCTCGGGCGGCGGCTGCGGCGGTAGCGGAAACCGGAACCGGCGTTACGAACATTTGTTCTATACTACAGGAATGTGTAATGCCGAGCTGATGGATGAGAGCCCGCTCGTGGCGCTCCTGGGGGCGATCCGCGCTTCGTCGCGGGGCCGACCCTGGAGCTGACCCCGGCCGA